>ENA-ORUM01000018-ORUM01000018.1-human-gut-metagenome-genome-assembly--contig:-NODE-18-length-250272-cov-50.955694_pt1 | contig 250272 bp, 209 predicted proteins | sample MGYA00242083_ERZ509217 | MGnify/ENA primary metagenome ERZ509217 (study PRJEB26280, sample SAMEA2338831) | human gut metagenome | biome: human gut; feature: human-associated habitat; material...
CGGGCCCCCGTCAATTCCTTTGAGTTTCACCGTTGCCGGCGTACTCCCCAGGTGGATTACTTAACGCTTTCGCTGTAGAGCTTACATTGTATCGCAAACTCCTAGTAATCATCGTTTACTGCGTGGACTACCAGGGTATCTAATCCTGTTTGATCCCCACGCTTTCGTGCTTCAGTGTCAGTTATGGTTTAGTAAGCTGCCTTCGCAATCGGAGTTCTGCGTGATATCTATGCATTTCACCGCTACACCACGCATTCCGCCTACCTCAAACACACTCAAGTAACCCAGTTTCAACGGCAATTTTATGGTTGAGCCACAAACTTTCACCGCTGACTTAAATCACCACCTACGCACCCTTTAAACCCAATAAATCCGGATAACGCTCGCATCCTCCGTATTACCGCGGCTGCTGGCACGGAGTTAGCCGATGCTTATTCATAGGGTACATACAAAAAAGGACACGTCCTCCACTTTATTCCCCTATAAAAGAAGTTTACAAACCATAGATCCTTCTTCCTTCACGCGACTTGGCTGGTTCAGCCTCTCGGCCATTGACCAATATTCCTCACTGCTGCCTCCCGTAGGAGTTTGGTCCGTGTCTCAGTACCAATGTGGGGGACCTTCCTCTCAGAACCCCTATCCATCGTCGGTTTGGTGGGCCGTTACCCCGCCAACTGCCTAATGGAACGCATGCCTATCTATCAGCGATGAATCTTTAACAAATATTCCCATGCGGGACCCCTGTTTTATGGGGTATTAATCCGACTTTCGCCGGGCTATCCCCCTCTGATAGGTAAGTTGCATACGCGTTACTCACCCGTGCGCCGGTCGCCATCAATCTGTATTGCTACAAATCATGCTGCCCCTCGACTTGCATGTGTTAAGCCTGTCGCTAGCGTTCATCCTGAGCCAGGATCAAACTCTTCGTTGTTGATTTTGTTTATACCTTTTGCTCAGAATCTCTATCTGTCTATTGTAGTCTTGACGGTATGTCAGTATTCCTACTACGTCTCTTGTACTACTTGTTGATATGTAATGCTTTCAAAGAACTTGCGCTATCGTTTCGATTGCGGCTGCAAAGGTAAGAACTTTTTTCTAACTGACAAACTTTTCAAGGAAAATTTTGAAAGTTTTTTTTCAAAGCCCCCGGATGGTCGGATATTCGCTTAGCCTAGCTAACCTCATCCTCGCTATCACTGAAACTACCCCATCATCATGTTAACTGCCGACCTTCTCGCTCGAATGCGGGTGCAAAAGTAATTCTTCTAATACAAACTTCCAAATGGTTTGAAAACTTTTTTATACGTTCTTTATCTGAAATGAGATGTTATTATATGGTACGCATGTGCGAGAATTGATACAGCATTTTTTACAATAACCTACTGTTTTTCTATTTCGATCCTCAAAACGGATGATTTCAAATTGACTTTTCTCTGCTAAAATCCTGCTTTTTGTGACATACGCATAAAAGACCTGCCTACCTCATCTCAAAACCATATATTTTGTCAAGCAAGCCTCCCTTATCCTACACATTCCGATAAACCTTAACTTTCGGAGAATCGAATATTTGAATCCGGACAGGGAGACCGTACGGAAACAGGTTAGAAAATAGTGGCTATTTTTGAGGGACCAGACACCTCATCTCCATGACGACGGTCCTCATCAATACGACGACCGTCTTCATCGCCGTGAAGTGCCGAACTCGTCATACACAAAGTCGGACTTCATAGCAATGAAGACGGTCGTCATGGCAATTATCTGCGCATCTTACGGGATAAATCGTTTTTCAATCTCTTTTAAGCCCGAAAAAAAGTATGTCAAATGCAACTTGATTCGAGCTTCTTTTCTGTTTTCAGGATCACTTTAAACAATAAGGGGAAGCCTGATAACCTATTCTACCGTTAAGACCTGTTCACCGGATTTGAGTTGATATTCTTTTCCTTTCCAAACGAAAACACCATCCGTACCCGTCGGCAATATAAGACGTGCCGTCAGTTTACCCTTCTTATCGAGTTTGTAGGAAGCAGTCACACTACCCACTGGATGCGGCATCGTACCTGACACTTCTTTCAGGTCACCCAATGACGGAGCGATACGGATAGACTTGAAGCCCGGTGCATTACTGTCTATACCTAACAAGATACGGAAAAACTCAATGTTAGGGCTGGCTCCCCAAGCGTGGCAATCGGAACGGGTCGGTTCGGGCATCTCCGCCCAAGTTGTTAGCCCCAATGCCATCTGGTCTCGCCAAATCTGCAGATTGTCGAGCAGGTGATCTCCCATACCGGCAACCTTCAATGCCTGATGCACATAATAACGGAAGTAGATTGTCGCCTGTATCAATGACGAATCGTTCAATGTACGCTCCATCACCCTCGTAGCCTCCTCGCCTGTCACGATACCAGCCAGTATAGCCAACGAGTTGACATGTTGCGAGAAACTTCGGTGATCATAAGTATCGGCAAACAATCCCCGGGTAGCATCCCAGTATTTCTCCCGGATCGTTCCCCGAATCGCAGAAGCGATCTGTGTATAATGATCCGCTATCGACGGGATGCCGAAAGCCCGTTCCATTTCAGCAGCCGATTCGAGCGTCAAGATATACACCAAGTCCTGAAAAGCAGAATTCCCATCCTTTTCACGTACAGGCTCGCCCGACTGGAAACCGACAGCCCAGTCGGCAAAGAACCAATGCGGTACATACCCTAGGCTATGATCTCGCTTCAACCACTGCTCGTACCAAGAAAGTACCCCACGATAAGCAGGCAGCAAAGTCTTCATATAAGCCTCATCCCCACGGTACATCCAGTAGTCATGTCCCATACAAATCCACCAAAGTGAGAAGGAAGAAATGAACTGATGTAAACTCGACGGGTAGCGACTCATCGTAATTCCATCTGCTACGACCGACTGCCTCCCCTGCTCGATTGCATTCTTCACCATATAAGCATCATGCGTATTATATAAGGTAATCATCGCCTGGATACGAGTATCGCCGAAATACTGTAACTGCTCGTAATAAGGGCAATCCATATAAGTCTCGTTCGCACAAAGACGTGCAGTACGCCAGCCTATCTCTAGCATCTTGTTCAACTCGTCATGTCCGGGTGCAGAAAAAGCGATCTCGCATCGGAAAGGATAAGCAGAGAACGTACCATAGACATCTTCCAGTACAAGCGGTTCGTCAGCAGTCGAGATCGTCAGATCCACATATCGCCACGTACGCCACCAAAGAGTGGTAAAATCGCGCCCCTCGCCCCCGTCGGCAATCACTTTATCTTCATACCCTATGAATCTTTTACCTTCTACCTCATCACGGTTTCCCTTTGCCGGAAACGAATAAGATTTAGTCGTACCCAGCTCCTTGCCTTCATACAGAGCTTCGGCATAGGCAATCGTAATTTCAGCATTCTTGCCGCGACTGAACAAAAGGGAAAGATAGCCCGTTGTCAGCTTGCCATTGTCAAGCAGGAGATGCACCTTGCTATTTGCAGGAACCGTCAGTGAAGTTTTTGTTTTCAGGAATCCGACAGGAATCTTCACCCCTTCGGATATACGCACAGCCTCAAAACGCTCAGACAGCAAGTCCATCGGGGGAATCGGACAAGGAACAAGCAGGCGTCCAGGATAGTCGCGCGATCCCTTCACTCCTCCCTCGATTCCCGTGTGGGCAGGCAACCACTTACTATCATCGTAAGCAGACTGTTCCCATCCCCAAGGATACTTCGACGCAGAAAGAAATTCGCCAGGCCCCGCCACATAATAGCCTAAGACAGGCTTGTGCCAAGGAGCATAGGCTTCGTTCTTCATGCACAGCCAGGAAGCATCCGTATTGACCACAGTCTCAACCTCCGTATTTCCTTGTAGAAGGAATCCAGTCTGATTAAAGCTGATCTGTGCAACCGGCTTCTGCTCGGCATAATTCCAGATCACAGCTGCCAACACGTTTTTTCCCTTTATCAGGTAAGGAGCCAGATCGACCGTTTCAAAATTCCAGTTATAGATATCCCCACGTGCAGGTCCAAGTGAGACAAAACGGCCGTTTAAATAGAGCTTGTAACGATTGTCAGCCGTCACATGAACAATAAAGCGGGATGGGACTTCGTCCAGTTCGAATGTCTTGCGCATGTGGTAGACACCATACACATTGGCAGGTTCTCCTGGCATGGAAATCCAGCGTGCTTTCCAGCGTCCGGTAAGAAGTTCGGGATTGATGTCCGTTTGTCGGTAACCTTCCAAACGGATCTGGGCGCCAAGCGACAGACTACAAAGCATAAAAAGAAAAATCAGTACACGTGTCTTCATTCGATACATTGGTATTAGATATTAAACAAATAAGGATATAGGCAAAAGCCGATCCCTCGGTTCAGAAACTGAATCTCCGTGGAATCGGCTATTAACTGATATTTTAGAAAATCAAATAAACAACTCCGGTTCGCGGCGGACACTAAAGTTCTTATGCAGCATCGCTGTATAAGGAGTATCAAACGTACGGGCACCTTCGGGACATTCCTTCACACAAGCACAACACTTGATACAAGTCGCCGGGTCACTGAATATACGGTCATCGACAATCGAAATAGCCGATACGGGGCATACATCGATACAATATTCGCATTGCGTACACAAGTCCTCATCCGTCACTGGAGCCTGCGGCGTGGAAGGGCCTTTCACCTTGTAGGGAAAATTACCTTTCATCTCCAACGGCTTCAGGCAAGAAAGTTCGTCCACCTTTTCGAGCTTCTCCTTGATGGCACGTCCGAACCTGACGGCAGCTTCATGATCGGCCTCATCGGGACGCCCGGCGGCGATGGGCATATCCTTACGGCTGAAAGAATGCTCTCCCACAAAAGCACCTGCCGAAACAGGGACAAAACCGGCATCGACTAACGTGTCGGACAATTCCTTCAACGCATCCTCGTAATCACGGTTACCGTAAACCACGACCAGAACGACCGGAGCCTGATGAGCATGGAAAGCCCGGAGGCGCTCCATCGCCGTTTCGGCTACACGCCCACCATAGACGGGAGCGGCCACGATAGTCAGTTCATCGTCATGGATCTCAAGTTCTTCCGCCGGAGCATCATAAGTAATGTCCGACTCCAGCAATACGTCACCACTCAGTCCTTCCGCAATCGCATAAGCAGTCTTAGCCGAAGTATGCGTCGGAGAGAAATAAATGATATGTACATTCTTATATTCCATATTCCTTATTTTAAAGCTGCTTCAATCCTTTTCATCAGTTCAGCAAATTCCTCGTCGCTATAGCCTTTGGTCGCATATACCACTTTACCAGTCTTGTCAACCAGATAGCTACGCGGGATCAGATTTTTGGCAAATGCGCCATAGATAGCCCGGTTCTTATCAGGATATAAGGGAAAGGTAAAACCTTTCTTTTCGTTATACTTCTGCAATTCAACGTCTGTATGCTCACGCCCGATCACCAACAGGACGAAATCTTTGTTGTCCTTATACTTCGGCCAGAGCATCTTTTGCACCTCTGCAAGCTCCTTCTGACAAGGAGGACACCAGGTTGCAAAAAAATTTACCAAGATCACTTTTCCCTTCAAAGAAGAAGAAGGTACCTGCGTACCATTGTCGTTCATAATCGTAAAAGCCGGCATCTGTTGTCCTTCTTTTACAAGATCACCACTCTCATCCTGCGCCTTTACAACAAAAGCAATGAGAGCAAAAAAGGCAAGGAATACATACTTTTTCATTTTATTACTTTTGCATGCTCTGTGCTACATCGTAGCCTGCTTTCAGAGCCTTAAGGTTCATTTCTACGATTTCTTCGCCTTTACGTCCGAAGATGCGGCGGATACCATCAGCAATCTTATCATATTCGATGCCAATAAAGGGGGCAGCGGCTCCCAGCATCACGATATTGGCTGCACGAACAGAACCCACCTCCTTGGCGATAGCTTCCACATCCAGCACGACCTTATGCGGCAGTTTCTCCAGTTCTTCATTCACTTTTCCCATCTCCGGATAGTTGGGGATGTTGATGAACGGCTGCGAATTGGTCACCAGCCACCCGTCCTTCTTCAGATAAGGCAGATAGCGGAGCGCTTCCATAGGTTCGAGTGAGATGATCAGGTCTGCCTGCCCTAGTGGGATCAGGTCAGACGCAATCGGCTGGTCGGACAGGCGGAGGTTTGACTGCACATCCCCCCCACGCTGGCTCATTCCATGAACTTCGGCTTGCTTCATATACAAACCTTCTTTTAACGCGGCTTCTCCGATAACGGCAGCGATGGAGAGGATGCCCTGTCCTCCCACACCGGATAATATGATGTCTGCTTTCATTTCCTGCTTGCTTTTTTCTTTCTTGTTAATGTCTGGATACATTCACGGCGGGGAATCAAGACGGATACGCCTTTATATTCGATCTCTTCACGAATGATCGCTTTCATCTCGTCGTAGTTCTTCTTCAAAGGAACCATGACGCGGATATGGGCCGGATCAACACCGATACCGGCACAAATCGATTCGATACGGCCTGTTCCTGCTGAATCCTGTCCGCCAGTCATAGCCGTTGTCTCGTTATCAGAAATAACGATCGTGATATTCGTGTTTTCATTGACGCAATCAAGCAAGCCAGTCATACCGGAATGCGTGAATGTCGAGTCGCCTATCACCGACACTGCGGGATAAACGCCCGCATCGGAAGCTCCTTTAGCCATCGTGATGGAGGCTCCCATGTCGATACAAGTATCGATCGCCCGGAAAGGAGGCAAAGCCCCTAACGTATAACAGCCGATATCACCGAACACTTTGGCTCCTTTGTACCCGGCCAGAACCTCGTTCAGCGCTTCATACATATCGCGATGTCCGCACCCCTGGCACAATGCAGGCGGACGTTGTTCAACAACCTCCGGAGTGGCATAGTAGCTCTCGATCCGCTTACCCAGCGCCTTACCGACAGCATCGGGAGTCAGCTCACCGTCGCGTTGCAATGTTCCGTCAAGACGGCCATGCACCTGGATACCAATCCCAAGGAAACCTTTCAGTTGCTCCTCGACTACCGGATATCCCTCTTCGAGTACAAGGATTTCCTTGCATTCACGAACGATCTTTTCGACCATTTTGCGAGGTAACGGATACTGGCTGATCTTCAATACCGGATGTTCAAAACCGTCAGGATAGTTCTCCGAAAGATAGTTGAACGCAATACCGGTCGTAATGATGCCGAGCTCCTTATTCGGACCGTCGAAATAGGCATTATAAGGTGAGGCTTCAGAAAAAGCGGTAAACGTATCCTGCGCCGCAATCAACGTCTTAAAGCGCTTACGAGCTAGTGCAGGAAGAAGGATGAAACGCTGACGTCCATCTTCGGGCGTATGCATTTTGTTTTCCACCTTTTGTTCACGTCTGACCACACCTGCACGGGAGTGGGCCATACGGGTAGTGATACGCACCAAAACAGGATAGCCCAGTTTTTCGGATAATTCAAACCCGTCATATACCATGTCGTATGCTTCCTGCTGGCTGGCCGGCTCAAGCATCGGGATCATGGCAAAGTTGCCATACATACGATTGTCTTGTTCATTCTGTGAAGAGTGCATCGAAGGATCATCGGCTGTAATGATAATCATACCACCATTGACACCGCTCATAGCAGCATTCATAAAACAGTCGGCGGCAACGTTCAGCCCCACATGCTTCATACAGCAAAGAGCTCGCTTGCCTGCGTAGCTCATACCCAACGCAGCTTCCATTGCAGTTTTTTCATTCGTGCTCCAACGGCAGTGAATCCCCCTTTCCTTTGCGACGGCCGAACCCTGTATGAATTCGGTTATCTCGGTCGAAGGGGTCCCCGGATAGGCGTAAACACCGGACAGACCGGCATCGATAGCAGCTTGTGCCACGGCCTCATCCCCTAAAAATAGATGTTTTTCCATGTAACGTTTATTTTGTTTTACTTGATTTTGCTTCTGTTATCTTCCCACAAAGATAAGACTTTTACCCATACCCGCAACAACCAAGCTATATTGGATTTTTAGTTTCATAGGCATGATACTGTTGTTTCCCTATGGTGGAACTCTCGTTTCCTTATAATGGCACTGCCGTTTCCCTATAATGAAACGATCGTGGCATACCGGGAAAATGTTTCCATATTGCCTACCGGATTTTCCGTCTGTTCAATTCCGCCCGGTAGCGGTTAGCATTACGATTATGCTCGGCAAGAGTGACCGCAAAATTATGCCGTCCGGAAAAATCTTCCTTCGCACACATATATAGATAGTTATGCTTCATGTGGTTCAACACGGCATCCAATCCCCTAATAGTCGGGATACGGAGTGGTCCGGGAGGAAGTCCGGCATGTTTGTAGGTATTGTAGGGAGAATTGATCTCCAGATGTTCGAACAGGATGCGCTGGAGGGAGAAATCGCCTACGGCAAACTTCACGGTCGGATCCGCCTGAAGGGGAATGCCCCGCTGCAAGCGATTAATATATAGACCTGCTACAATAGGATATTCGTCTACGGCAGCCGTCTCTTCTTCCACAATAGAGGCAAGAATGGCAACTTCGACCGGTGTCATCCCAATTTCTTTCGCTTTTGCCAAGCGAGCGTCATTCCAGAAAATCTTATATTCACGCTGCATACGCTGCATCAACTTCTCAGCGGAAATATTCCAGTATACCTCATAAGTATTCGGAATAAACAGCGCAAGGATCGTCTCAGTCGTAAAACCTAATGATGCACAGTAGACGGAATCAACAAGCAAAGGTAGCAGGTCATCCTCCTCGATCATTAACTGCCCGGCAAGTCTTTCGGCCAGATCCAACTTGAAGCGTATATTATTAAAAGTGATTCGAGTAGCTTCCTGATGCCCCCGACGCAGGTTGTTAAGCAATGCCAGGTTATTCATACCCGGCTCCACAGCATAACGTCCGGTACGCATATTGGTGGGATATTTCAGCATTCCGGCAAGCTGCTTGAAACTCCCGATACGCCGGCAACCGGCAGAGTCGACCAACTGGCGACAGAGATCGCCAAAATCTTTCTTCTCGTCAATATAAACATATACAGTCTTGCGCGGCTCGAAATCAGGTGCAAGTATCAAACAGTATGCCCAGAATCCCACACCTGCTAACAGGAGGATGATAAACGAGAGGATTCCAACAATGAGAGTATGCTTTCGCATCTTTTTTTTCTCCATATTATATATAGTCTGCTGTATCTCAGAACCAGCCACAAAAATAATATCTTTTTCCCGAATGCCCTACCTCTTTCTAACTTATTCCAAGCATTGCAATCGGGAAGAAAAAAGTGTTCACTTTTGTAGGATTGAAAACCTCTGATTGCCAATCATGTGCAAGAATAAGTCTTTTTTCTTTTAAAATAATACACCAAATGCTTTGTATATTTAAAAACTTAAGCATATCTTTGCAGCGCAATTCAAGGAAATGAAGCGCGAAACTCATGGAAGTGTGGGTGAGTGGCTGAAACCACCAGTTTGCTAAACTGACGTACGGGTAACCGTACCGGGGGTTCGAATCCCCCCGCTTCCGCTCCAAAGGGGCTGTCCAAAAAGTCGGATAGCTCCTTTTGCTATTGTTTATTTCGGTAAAAAGTATTATCTTACCGTTGCAAAAACCAAACATTATAGCAATGGCTAAGATAGTATTTAAAGAGTTAACATCCAACCAAAATGTACTTTTTCCGGTCAGCTTATCGGAAAAGATAGCTCCCAATCATCCCGTTCGTGTTGTAAACAGTGTTGTAGACGCCTTGGATATTAGTTGTCTGCTCTGGGCATATAAAGGAGGAGGTACTAGCAGCTACCATCCCCGTATGATGCTCAAAGTTCTGTTTTATGCCTACCTGAACAATATCTATTCTTGTCGTAAAATAGAAAAGGCCTTGCAGGAGAATATTCACTTCATGTGGTTGTCTGGTAATAGTACTCCCGATTTCCGCACGATCATGATTTCCGTGGCAAACGTTTAAAAGAACACATAAAATCGTTGTTTTCAGCCATTGTTCTGCTGTTACAGGAATCCGGCTATGTCAGTTTGGATGTACAGTATATCGATGGTACCAAAGTGGAATCAGCCTCCAACCGCTACACTTTTGTCTGGCGTGGTAGCGTGGAAAAGAACAAGGTAAAACTGGAGTCGAAAATACAGTCAATCCTTAGTGAAGTTGACAAACATATCGAGCAGGATAAACAGGAAAGGACACCAGATTGCTTACCGGATATGGATTCCTGTGGTTTGCAGGAAAAAGTGAGCGCTTTAAACAAACGGCTCTCCGGGATGAACAAAGCTGAGCAGAAACAAATCAAAAAGTTACAGGAAGAATATCTGCCCCGCCTTGCCAAATACGAATCGCAATTAGAGAAATTAGGGGATCGTAATTCTTTCAGTAAGACAGATGAGGATGCGACCTTCATGCGTATGAAAGAGGATCATATGAAAAACGGGCAATTGAAACCCGCCTATAACATACAGATTGCCACAGAGAATCAATTTATTACCAATCTGGGAATTTACAGGCGAGCCGGAGATACGGGAACTTTAATTTCTTTTTTGAAAGATTTTCGAGAGACTTATCATAGGCAATCCTCTATAGTAGTGGCCGATGCCGGTTATGGAAGTGAACAAAACTACGAGTTTATGGAGAATGCGGGTATAGAGGCTTTTGTCAAGTACAATTATTTCCACAAAGAGCAAAAGCGTGCCTGGAAGAAGGATGCTTTTGCCATACAGAACCTTTACTACAACCAGGAAAGGGATTATTACGTATGCCCGATGGGACAACATATGGAGTATAAAGGTCAAAAGAAAAGTAAATCCGATTTGGGATATGTATCCATACTGAAGCGTTATCAGGCACAAAATTGTGAGGGGTGCCCGCTGAAATCTCAATGCCATAAATCAAAGGCCAACCGGATCATAGAAGTTAACTATAACCTTAACAGGTATAAACAAAAAGCACGTGAAAGACTCATGAGTGAGGAAGGTATTTATCATCGGGGCAGACGATGTACAGAACCGGAAGCTGTCTTTGCACAGATAAAGCATAACTCGGCGTGGAACCGGTTTAGATTAAGAGGGTTGGAGAAGGTAAAAACAGAATTTACCCTGGTCGCTATTGCACATAATCTAAGAAAACTGGCTAAAAAAGTCAGTTTTCTTTTGTTTTTTACTTATTTCTGTAGGATGACTTCTCGAAAAGTAATAATTGAGAAGACCAAAGATATTTTAAATATAAAAATGGATAATAAACGGGCTGCATAACAAAAAAAAGAAGGCTGCCTTTTCAGACACCTTCTTTGTTGTTTTAAACCCACACACAAAAAAAACGAAATCACAAAAGAAGGGATCCCGGATCATGATCCGGGATCACACCGGAACCACAAGGGAACCACAAGGGAAAACAAACAAAAAAAAGGCTGCCTTCACAGACAGCCTTACGGGTGAAAAATGGGACTCGAACCCACGACCCTCGGAACCACAATCCGATGCTCTAACCAACTGAGCTATTCTCACCATATTTATCTTATCAAGTGTTTATCTCTTTAAGACGGTGCAAAGATAGAGGTTTTATTTTAAACTGCAAATAATTCGAGCATTTTTTTATTCAAAAATATACTCTTCGACCTCCTTATTGTTACCTTTTAAAAACAAACGCGTATTATTTACATACTTAATCAATGCTGAATCGACTGAAAAAGAGGAATTTTGATTCTTTCCCGACCAAGAGGCCGCCGGAACCACCCGAATATCTTCTTTTCCTTGTTCATTCTTATAACGGGAAGAATAAATCAACGAATATTGTGCGGAAATAATATATCGGCGCAACCCCTTCCGACCTAAAACGACTTTCACCATGACACCCCCATCGGTATGTTCCCGGCTCATATTCGATATAAAATTACCCAATGAATAAACAACCAGACGGTCGGTAACCCCCTCCTTTCCCCTGCGAAGCTCCATTGGCTGAACAACATGAGGGTGACTGCCTATAACCAGATCGACACCCTGCCGCAACAGCCAATCGGCCAGTTCCCGTTGTTCACGGGAAGGTATCCGTTCGTATTCCAATCCCCAATGCATATTAGCTATAATAAAATCCGGATTAAAGAGCTTGGCTTCGGCAATATCACCCTTCATTATCTCCTTATCGATATAATTGACGATTCGGGGTATATCGACTTTCAAACCGTTGGTACCATAGGTATAGTTGAGCATGATGATACGAAAATCCTTCTTACGGAGCAACATCGGATATGTGCGGTGACGGTGATCACAGTCAAGAAAGGTTCCGGTATGACGGATTCCGAGAGAATCCAGTGCCTGGATAGTACGGACAAATCCGCGAGTCCGCCTATCTAAACAATGATTATTGGCTAACAAGAAGAAGTCGAAACCTGCTTTTTGCAAAGCCAAAGCGAAGTCTTCCGGAGCGCTGAAAACCGGATAACCACTATATGGCTCCCCTCCTAACGGGACTTCGAAGTTCACAACAGCAATATCGACAGCTTTCACCTCTCTCTCGATATTGGCAAAATAGCTACCCAAATCAAAAAAATCTCCCCTCCGGGTATTGTCAAGTTGTTTCTGGTGCATCATGGCATCACCGGCAAACAAAATTGTCAGCGAGTCCTGAGCAGATAAAGACAGAAAGCTCAAAAGACAAAACCCGGAGAGGAGGATTTTCATTTATAAATCTCTTTCTTTCCGGCTAAAAGCGTATTGCGCATCAAAGAAATAATCGTCATCGGACCTACACCACCCGGAACCGGCGTGATATAAGAACACTTAGGAGCGACCTCGTCAAACTTAACATCGCCAGTCAACTTAAAGCCGCTTTTGCGAGTTGCATCCGGCACACGTGTCGTTCCCACATCCACGATTACAGCCCCTTCTTTTACCATATCGCCTTTCAGGAATTCGGGGACACCCAATGCCACAATAATAATGTCGGCACTCAAGCACATTTCCTTCAGGTTCTCGGAACGACTGTGGCAAACAGTAACCGTACAATCGCCCGGATAGGCTTTCTGCATCATCAAAGTAGCCATCGGTTTGCCCACGATATTACTACGACCCAGCACCACGCAATGTTTACCGCGAGTAGGAATCTCGTAACGCCTCAACAGCTCCAAGATGCCAGCCGGAGTTGCCGACACGAAACAAGGGAGACCGATAGACATACGACCCACATTGATCGGATGGAAACCATCTACATCCTTACGGTAGTCGATCGCTTCGATAATCTTCTGTTCTGAGATATGTTTCGGAAGCGGGAGCTGTACGATAAAACCATCCACGTCCGGATCGTTGTTCAGTTCGTCCACTTTGCGAAGAAGTTCTTCTTCGGTAACATCGGCTTCATAACGGATCAGAGACGATTTAAAACCGATCTCATTACATGTCTTGACCTTACTTGCGACATATGTTTCACTTCCTCCATCATGACCGACCAATATAGCAGCCAAATGAGGGATTTTACCACCGGTAGCCTTGATACGGGCCACTTCTTCCGCCATCTCCTGCTTTATCTGAGCCGAAACGGCTTTTCCGTCCAATAGTTTATACTGTTGTTCTTCCATATTCTCTATTATCTTTTCAGGTTTTATCTTCTGAATGAAGGAAATTTCTTGCTTCCCGGTTTGGCAGCCGTCAGCATACGCATCATCTTGCGCGTTTCATCGAATTGCTTGATCAGCTTGTTCACTTCCTGGATCGTCGTACCGCTACCTTTGGCAATACGCTGACGACGTGAACCGTTCAGGATTGCCGGATTCGTACGTTCTTCGGGAGTCATGGAGTAGATGATCGCTTCGATGCTCTTGAAAGCATTGTCGTCAATATCCACATCCTTCAGAGCCTTGCCTACGCCCGGAATCATAGAGGCCAGCTCTTTCAGGTTACCCATCTTCTTGATCTGCTGGATCTGAGAAATAAAGTCGTTGAAGTCGAACTGATTCTTGGCAATTTTCTTCTGCAAGCGTTTGGCCTCTTCTTCATCATACTGCTCCTGCGCACGTTCCACCAAAGAAACGATATCACCCATACCAAGGATACGGTCTGCCATACGTTCAGGGTGGAAGATATCCAAAGCATCCATCTTTTCGCCCGTTCCGACGAACTTGATCGGTTTGTCGACCACCGTTCGGATAGAAAGAGCGGCACCACCGCGAGTATCACCGTCGAGCTTCGTCAGGACAACACCGTCAAAATCGAGACGCTCGTTGAATTCTTTCGCCGTGTTGACAGCATCCTGCCCAGTCATGGAATCGACCACGAACAAGGTTTCATCCGGCTGAATAGCACTCTTGATCGCAGCGATCTCTTTCATCATCTGCTCGTCAATAGCCAAACGACCAGCGGTATCGACAATCACGACATCGTTGCCTTTCGCACGTGCTTCGCGAATCGCGTTCATCGCAATCGCCACCGGATTCTTGTTTTCCAGTTCCATATAAACAGGTACTCCAACCTGTTCGCCGACCACACGCAACTGCTCGATAGCGGCCGGACGATACACGTCACAAGCTGCCAACAGTGGCTTTTTATTTTTCTTAGTCTTCAGCAAATTTGCCAACTTACCTGAAAAAGTCGTTTTACCGGAACCTTGCAAACCGGACATCAGGATGATTGCCGGACTACCCTTCAGATCCAGATCGGTAGCCGTTCCTCCCATCAGGTCTGCCAACTCATCATGCACAATCTTGACCATTAACTGACTGGGCTTAACGGATGTAAGCACATTCTGTCCTAATGCTTTCGCCTTTACCGTATCGGTAAAACCTTTGGCTACTTTATAGTTTACGTCGGCGTCAAGTAATGCTTTACGCACATCTTTCAATGTTTCAGCCACATTGATTTCCGTGATCTTACCTTCACCTTTCAACAGTTTAAACGATCTGTCTAACCTTTCGCTTAAATTCTCAAACATAATTCGTATGTATATTTATTTTATTCTATTTTCTATTCTTCGAATGAGAGGCAAAGGTAAGAAAAACTGACGAATAAAGAAAAGATCACAAATTCCGAGTCAGATTTTCTTATTTTGCCAAGATGCTTTCTTTAAATAAATGACACTTGCGACCAATAAACCGGTATAATACACCACCTCGGTCATGAAACAGATAGCAACCGGCATATGCAAGCGCATCCCGACCACATATATAAACAATGTATAGAAAACCAGGGTAGCCAGCTCCATCACAAAAGCCGAACGAGTATTTCCCGTACCCGTCACTCCGTTGAACACGATATTGGCAACCGCTCCGATCAGCAAAGCGCCTGAAATCACATAAAGGGAAGGGATCGAAGCTTGTATCAAAGTCACGTCATTGGTATAAACCGATAATATCGTAGAAGGAATCAGACAAGTGACAGACACAAAAACAGCCATGATTCCTAACGATATCCAGGTTATATGACGAATGATCGGGATAACCTGGTCCTTATGCCCCGCCCCGATGCTGTTACTCACAAACGTATTCGTTGCCGTCGATAAAGAATTGACAGGGATCAATAAAACGATGTAAACACTCCGGACAATATTCGCAACCGCCAGTTCCCGCTGCCCTAAATGTTCCACAGCCACAAACAACATGAAATAAGTACTGAGCGAAATAAAATATTGCAACATCGTAAATATAGAGATGTCCAACACACGCCTCAGCAATTTAACATCGAACGATCGGAACTGGCTCAGTGCATACTTCTTGATATCTACCGTCATCCGAGTATAAACCATATAAAACACGATAGACACCGCCTCCGCCATCACCGAAGCGATAGCCGCTCCTTTTATTCCCAATTCCGGAAAGCCGCAGTTACCGAATATCAGCAGGTAGTCCAGCAGCACATTCGTCAACGCCATCACAACAGCATTCAGTGTCAGCACCTTCGTCCGGGTAATACCGATAAACAAAGCACGGAACATCACATTCACAAAAGAGAAAAAGAACCCGAACACACGCCAGTCCAAGAATTCTTCCGTGGCATTCAGAATCGTATCGGAAGAAATCAGTACCCGCATAATATCCCCGGCAAACAGACGTGACAAAGTAAACATGACGGCAGCCAGCATAAGCAGGAAAAAGACACCCTGTATCATTACCGGCCCAACTTCCTTATAATTCCGCTCCCCATTACGGCGAGCCATGATGATCTGCGATCCGGTACTAAACCCAAAAGCGATCGTAAAGGCACATATATAATATAAGCCGCCCATTGCCGAAGCTCCTAACTCGATTTCACCGACCCGGCCCAAAAACGCGGTATCCGTCACATTAATGACATTCTGTGCCAGAAGACTCAAAAAGATTGGATAACTAACATTCCAAATTTGCCTGTTTGTGTACATATAATATTATTTACGAAGGAAATCCATACTCATAAAAAAAGCCCGCCACATCAGGCGAGCTTCTTCTTTATATGCTATCGCATTTATTTTTCAGCTACCGATGCTTCAATCAGTTTATTGGTTGCCGTATCAGGAAACACAACCGACGGCTTAAATGTTTTCGCCTCCTCAAAATCCATCAAGGCATACGACATAATAATGATGATATCGCCAGGCTGTGCCTTACGGGCAGCAGCTCCGTTCAGACAAACGACTCCCGAACCTCGTTCACCTTTAATGATATACGTTTCAAAACGTTCACCGTTATTATTATTCACAATAGCGACCTTTTCGTTGGCAATCAGATTGGCGGCATCCAGCAAATCCTCGTCAACAGTGATACTTCCTATATAATTCAGATTGGCTTCCGTTACCGTTACCCGGTGAATCTTTGATTTAACTACTTCTATAAACATACGATCTGATTTATGATTTATGATTTATGAATTATTTAGCTACGCTTGTTTCTTCCATATAAAACTTATGATTATTCAGGAAACAAATCATCATTCATAAATCATAAATCTATATTTAGTACTTAATATTATCTATCAGACGAACCTCTCCGCAATATACCGTAATACATCCTACCGGATAAGTCGTATCGGACCAGTTCTTGATGGACTCCATCGTATTGCCATCTACAATCTCATAGTATTCCACACGCATAATAGGATCGGCATTTATTGTGTTGACAACATAGTCGATCACCTCCTGCACACTCTTTTCGGGCACAAAGTTAGTACTTTCTTTTAACGTACGAGCTATTAACGGAGCTTTTTGACGTTGTTCGGGTGTCAAGCGCACATTACGGCTACTCAAAGCCAAACCGTCTGCCTCGCGCAAAATCGGACAGTCGTTGATTTTCACCGGTATATCCAATTGCTTCACCATAGCACGGATCACAGCGATCTGCTGGAAATCTTTTTCACCAAAATAGGCATTATCCGGTTCGACTACATAAAAAAGTTTGCTCACGATCTGAGCAACCCCATTGAAATGTCCGGGACGGCGCGCCCCTTCCATTACGGCCGAAACAGTGCCGAAATCGAATGTGCGGGTATCTGGCTCCGGATACATTTCTTCTGCCGACGGCGCAAATACATAATCGCAACCGACCGGCTCCAACAGAGTACAGTCTTTATCCAACGTACGAGGATACGTTTCAAGGTCGTGCTTGTCGTTAAACTGGGTTGGATTGACAAAAACACTGACTACACACACGTCATTTTCTTTCACACAACGTTCAACCAGGCTCAAGTGTCCGTCATGCAATGCTCCCATAGTGGGAACAAAGCCAATTTGTTTGTTATTACGCTTTTCTTCAGCGAGATAACTCTTCAATTCTTTAATACTGTTTACTATTTTCATCCTTTAGATGCTTATTGACGGTGCAAAGCAAATAAATAATTGCGGTAAATGAAAGAATTTTTGTATCTTTGTAGCGTCTTTATAAAACTAGTTTACAGAATGGATGCAAAAAAAATCTTGTTTATAGCTCAAGAAATAACACCCTACCTTCCCGAATCAGAGATTGCAACGATATGCAGAAACCTGCCACAAGGCATACAGGAGCGTGGTCGCGAAATTAGGACTTTCATGCCCAAGTTCGGTAGCATTAACGAACGCCGCAACCAGTTGCACGAAGTAATCCGGCTTTCGGGTATGAATCTCATCATTGATGATACCGATCACCCGCTGATCATAAAGGTAGCATCCATTCAGGCAGCCCGCATGCAAGTATACTTCATTGATAATGAAGATTTCTTCCAAAGAAAACATACTATCAGCGACGATGATGGAAACGAATACGAGGATAACGACGACCGTTCGATCTTCTACGTTCGTGGTGTATTGGAAACAGTGAAAAAACTCCGTTGGATACCGGACGTCATTCACTGTCATGGTTGGATGTCAGCGCTAACAGCCCTGTACATCAAACGTATGTATGCTGACGATCCTTGCCTCAAAGATGCAAAGATCGTATACTCTATTTATAACGATGACTTCAAAACACCGTTCAGAAAAGAATTTGCAAGCAAGTTAAAAATGGATGGAGCCAAGGACAGCGACCTGAAAGGCATCAAAGCCGATACAAGCTTCACCGGGCTGACCAAGCTCGCCATCGATTTCGCAGATGGTGTGATACAGGGTAGTGAAACGATCAATCAAGATGTGTTGGATTATATTGCCACTAAAAAGCACACTCCATTCCTGCCTTATCAGTCGCCGGACGTTTATATGGATAAATTCAACGAATTCTACGATGTCATATTAGGCACAAAATAAATTTAGAGACATGAAAATCAAGCTTTTTATACTTGGCCTGAGTCTCGGAATCTCGATTCTGAGCGGGTGTAATGATGATTTGACGCAGGTAGGAACAGGTATTCAACCGGAGAATGACAGACCGCTGGTATATGCGGACACATTTTACATGAAAGCAAAAACATTACAGACTGATTCTGTCTATGCCCGGACAATTTACGGTTCATTAGGGGAAATATACGATCCTTTGTACGGAAACCTGAAGTCTGATTTTATGTGCCAGTTCTACTGTCCGGAAAATTTCCGGTTCAGGTATACACCCTACAACGGCATAATAGATTCGGTCGAATTTAAAATATATTATAGCCGAAGCTGGACAGGTGATTCTCTAACTCCGATGCGTGCACAACTATACGAAGTAACAACTCCGCTAACGAGAGATTTTTATACGAATATCGATCCGGAACAATACTGCAATATGCAGAAATCATTAGGTATGCAGACATATACGGCACGTGATCTAAGTGTTTCGGACTCTCTTTGGAATGATAAAAATTCAAACAACGTACTGACTTATCAACCGAGAATAACCATCCGCATGCCCCAGGAAGTAGGTCAACGTTTCTATGACGCGACAATCAAAACTCCGGAAGTTTTTAATGACCAGAATACGTTCAATCAGTTCTTTCCCGGTATTTATGTCACAAATACATACGGTACAGGAAACATCCTGAACATTGAAAGTACCCAGATGAACATTTACTATAAGCACACGGTAAAAGGCTCTGCCGACCAGGATTCAATCGTACAGGCTTGGGAGACTTTCAGTGCGACATCTGAAGTTATCCAGTTGAACAGATTCAAGAATACAGACATCAGCCATCTGCTGGAACCCAATGATAGCATCGCTTATCTGAAAAGTCCGGCAGGCGTATATACCCAGTTGACAATCCCGGCACAAGATATTGCTCCTATTATCCAAGGACGTATTGTCAGCAATGTGGACCTTTCTTTAAAAGCCCTTCCGCAAGAAGACTGGAAATTTGCATTTGAAGCTCCCGCTAACGTGCTGATACTCCCAAAGGATTCTATGGATACATTCTTTAGAAACAATAATGTAGAAAATAACATCACTTCCTTCCGGGGATCTTATGTGGCTTCGACCCGAACCTACTCATTTGGAAACATAGCCAAGCTGCTTAAAACCCACATAGAGAACTCTCCGGATGAAGATCTGGTTATCAACGTTATCCCCGTACAGCGCAGAGTAGGAACGACAACCAACTACTACGGGCAGACAAGCGAATACACTGTCGCCATCGAGAACTATTTGAAACCTTCCGGTGTAAAACTACGTATCGACAAAGACGCAATGGAAATGCGTATCGTAACAATTGAATATAGATAAGCAAGACTGACTATTTATTATCTATCAGATATAAAAAAACCGGGGTTCCTTTTAGGGAATCCCGGTTTTCATTTATTACTTTACCTTTATTCAGCAGCCGTTTTTTTCGCTGCTTTTTTCTTATACTTATCAAGCTCTTTCTGTAACTTTTCAATCTCTTCACCCTGGTTCTTAATCGTTGTAAGAAGCGAATTCAACTCTTCGTTCTCTATCTCAACAGGATACAAAGCATCTACACGGCTGATAAAATCACCTAATATATTCATATAATTGGTAAACGCATCATACGGAGAATCATAAATACCACGATTAAGCCAAATTCCAGTTTTCTTGGTTGTCATAAAACGGAAGTTATTGCTTGCCTGCAAATAGTCCCAGTCCTGCTTGATGCGGCGATCATCACATAAATGAACACGACCAGCCACACTATACAATTTATTAAACGCCTCACGCTGCATCACATTACCCAGCCAACAACTCGTATCTCTTTCCTCATCGGCCCATGACATCGGATAAGGAACATCGACTTGATCTACAGACTTGAACTTTGTCACGATTTCAGACGGAGTCGAGAATGAAATGCCCTTTTCTTTCGCACAAGCCGGCAAAGCCTTCATGAACTGCAGGATATTCGAAGACAACGGTTGTGCAATACCCAAGGCAGAAAGCTCCATAAAAATATTGATAACCTGTTCTTCTTCCGGTAACCCCGCAATCCAACCGATATATTTATCTGCAAATAACGGATATTCGCTCCAATCCGAATTAGAGAAACGCAGACTAATGTCGTCCGACAGTTTGAAATCACGAAGCAAAATCTTCAAATTAGGATTATAGGCACAATGGTACACATAATGCGGGCTCTTCCATCCCAGCACATGTTTGGCTCCTTCGGTCAAAATCCCCTTAAATCCCATACTTGCAACAACCGATCCGATCTCATTCGAATAAATCAAACTGGAATTACGGAAAACCTTGGGAGTTTGTCCAAAAACTTGTTTGATCTTCGCACTCATTCTGGAAACTTCTTCACGGAAACATTCTTCATTAGCCAAAGAAGAAAGCCCATGAGAATAAGGTTCGCACAAAAATTCGCAACAACCTGTGTCATTCAATTGATGCAACAGGTCTATCACAGCGGGAGAATAGATCTCCAACTGTTCCAAAGCCACACCCGAAATAGAAAAAGCGACTTTAAAAGCTCCTCCGTTATTCTTTACCATTTCAAGCAAAGTGGTCAATGCCGGAATATAAGAACGCTCTGCAATCTCCGTGATACTGCGTTCATTTTCATAATCATCATAATAGTAATGATCCGTACCGATATCGAAACAACGATAGCGTTTCAGATGTATGATTTGATGTATTTCAAAATAAAGACAGATTGTTTTCATATCTAATGTTGTTTTATTATTTACCGTAATTCTTTAAGACATTCTCATAAAGAGCGCGAATACGCAAGCCGACTTTTTCCCATGTGATGCCATCGACCTCTTTCTTTCCTTCCACCTGAAGATATTCGAACAAAGACGGATTCGTGCAGATCGAATAAATAGCGTCAGCCATTGCATGAATATCCCAATAGTCCGTCTTAATCACCTTGTCGAGAATTTCCCCACAACCGGACTGTTTGGAAATAATGGAAGGTGTTCCGCACTGCATGGCTTCCAACGGAGCAATCCCGAACGGTTCGGAAACAGAAGGCATCACAAAGACGTCACTGTTCTTGTAAGCTTCATATACCTGCCTTCCACGTTGAAACCCGGGAAAATGGAAACGGTCAGCAATTCCACGCTCAGCGGCCAAATTAATCATAGCGTCCAGCATATCACCCGAACCTGCCATAATGAAGCGGATATTACGTGTACGTTTCAAAACAAGCGCTGCTGCCTCGACAAAATATTCCGGTCCTTTTTGCATGGTGATACGTCCCAGGAAAGTCACGACCTTTTCCTTTTTATGCTCCGGACGAGGAATGTCCAAAAGTTCTTGCGACAACGGATAAACCGCATTATGCATGGCAAAACATTTCCGCGGATCCTGATGATACTCCCGGATAACCGTCTGCCGTGTCAATTCAGATACACACATAATACAATCCGCATAATCCATACCGTTCTTTTCCGTTGCGTATACGGTCGGGTTGACCTTTCCGCGTGAACGGTCGAAATCGGTTGCATGAACATGAATGCAAAGAGGCTTACCACTCACCATCTTAGCATGCACGCCGGCCGGATATGTCAACCAATCGTGGGCATGAATAATATCAAATTGCTGCTGGCGAGCAACGACACCCGCTATAATCGAGAAATTATTGATCTCGTCATGCAGGTTAGCAGGATACCCTCCGGCAAACTCCATACACCCCAAATCATTTACATTCAGATATGAGAAATCGGCATAGATATGGTCACGGAAAGCATAATATTGCTCTGGCGTCATATAATTGGGAAGCCTGGACTTCAAATAATCATAATTGACATCCCGCCATACGACAGGTACTTGATTCATACCTATAATATTCAGGAAACCTTCTTCTTCACCGGTAGGCTTCGGCAAACAGAAAGTCGTTTCCACATCATTCTGCAGACTCAGACCTTTAGTAATACCATAAGAGGCAACCGCAAGACCACCATATATTTTGGGAGGAAATTCCCATCCAAACATTAACACTTTCATACAGGCTCCTCCTTTCAATAGTTATATTTGCTTAATAAGTATAATATTCTCAATATTTCTGCAACATTCATTGCGAATGATATAGCTCCACGCCCCTTGAACGGAGGATTACCGTCAAACAATTCTGAAATGGACCCGATACAATGAGACGACATTTCATCTTCGTACCCAATCAGATAACGTTCGATAAACCCTATACCGCTCATCTTATAGATACGAAGATATGCCTCAAAATAGAAACCTGCCAGCCAAGGCCAGGCCGTTCCCTGATGATAAGCATAATCACGCTGGATCTGAGGACCGACATAATTAGGATTATACCCACCGCTCTTCGGGCTCAAGGAACGGAGTCCTTTAGGAGTAAGCAACTCTTTCGTCACAATATCGAGTACACCTTTTTTCTGGCTGGAATTCAAAGGAGAATAATCAAATGCCACGGCAAATATCATATTCGGACGCACACTCCACTCCATCATGTTACCATCGACATAATCGAGCAAATAGCCATATTCATTCAAGAACACATTGACAAACGACTTCCCGCTTTTCTCGGCCAAAGCTCCCAATGATTCAGCCAAAGCATTATTTCCGGCCTCACCCGACAATTCTCCTGCAAACCGCAAAGCGTTATACCACAATGTATTGATCTCAACAATATATCCTGTACGCGGAATAACGGGATGTCCGTTAACCGTCGAGTTCATCCATGTTACAGCCCTATTCGTCCCATAGGTATAAAGCAATCCATTATCATGCAGAATCAGATTCGGATGTTTATCCTGACAGAGGAACCTCATGATATCTTCCAACAATACACCATATTTCTCGCGGCATGCCTCACGTGAAACCATTTTAGCATATTGCTGAATGCACCAAACAGCCCAAAGCAAGATATCGGGATGCTCCATTTCATAAATCTTGATCTGGCTCGGTTCATTACGGATAAAATTATAAATCGCCTTACAGGCCGTTTCCATTACCATTTCAAACTTGGAAACCTCATTGATAGCCAAAGTCAGCCCCGGCAAAGAAATAAACAAATCGCGTGCCCTGCACTTGAACCACGGATAACCGGCTAAAATATAAAATTCATTTTCCTGCTTATTTAAGAATTGATGTGCTGCATTGATCAGGCAATGTCGGAAAGTATCGCGAGGTGTACGTTCTTCAACCTCGTCTTCAAAAGTCTTTTTTAACGAACGAGTTCCTATTTCAGAAACCCCACCGGAAAAGACGATGCTTTCCCCTTTCTTTATCTCAACCTCAAAATATCCGGGAACATACAGATCTTCGTTAAAGTCATAGCCTCTCTCCTGCTCTTTCGGATATTCGATACCCCGATACCAATCAGGCAGATAATGAAACTCATTCTTTTTGTTCAGTTGCATATACAATTCAGGATAGCCCGGATACATACAGGTTTTGATACCATTCGACACAACCTGATATTCGCGACTGGCCTGGGCATTCTCGTGTGTATATTCACGGACACTGCGAAACGCTAAAAACGGACGCAAGCGCAATGTTGTTGCCGAATGGGCATCCAACAACGTATAACGGATCAAGATTCGATTCTCATGATGCACAAACAACTTCTCTTTTTTCAGAATAACACCTCCTACACGATAGATCGTCGTAGGAACTTTCTCGCATTCGAACTCACGAATGTACTTATGACCTCTCGGACTGTAATTATCCCCCTGATACTTATGAAGCCCCAAGTTAAATTCGGCACCATGCTGTATGACAGTTTCATCCAATGACGACAACAATACGTGATTCTCATCATCCAGTTCCGGAACCGGAATTACAAGTAATCCGTGATATTTTCTTGTGTTGCAATCAACGATAGTTGTACAATGATAGGCTCCCGAACGATTCGTACGAAGAATTTCTCTTGGCAGCGCTTCTTCCAGGTTCGTCATAAGAGTCTTGTCAAATTTAAGATAACTCATATTTTTATATTTGGTTTTAAGTTTATGCTTTAACGTGATAACATATAAATTGCTTTTGTATCTTGACCAAAAGTATCACTTAAAAAATAAAAAAACAAATTCACTTTCATATTTATTTAGAAATTTCATTTTTACGATTTAAAAACAGTTTGATTGATAATCTGTTACAAATATGCCAAAGTGGATATATGTGTTGTCAAACACATGCCAAGCTGTTAAAAACTTCCAAATCCGGCAGTTTGGCATCGTCTGGCAATCAATGCATTTTTATTTGCCGATTATTCCGTACCTTTGTTATATAATAAATCAACACGAAAGAACATGAAACAAAATAGAGAAAATCCCTTTTTCGAGACTTATCGGACTCCGTTCGGAACTCCTCCGTTCGACCAGATCGAAACAGAACAGTATGAACCAGCTTTCGACGAAGGAATCTGGCAATTGGACGAGGAAGTCCGAGCCATTGCCGACAATACGGAACTTCCTACATTCGAGAACACAATCATAGCACTCGAACGCAGCGGCAAGCTGCTGGATAAAGTCATCTCGGCTTTCTTCAACGTATTGAATGCAGAAGCAGACGACGAGATGATGGATATCTCGCAACGAGTATCCCCCAAACTGTCGGAAAGCTCCAACAATATTTATTTGAACGAACAACTATTCGCACGCGTAAAGAGTGTCTACGACCGGAAAGATGAACTGCATCTCCCGATGGAAGACGCACGTCTGCTGGAGAAGACATTCGAAGCTTTTTGCGCACGTGGCGCCGCACTCGGACCCGAAGAGAAAGAAAAATACCGTAAACTCAGTTCCGAGTTAAGCCTTCTTTCCCTCACATTCGATCAGAACGCATTGAAAGACAAGAACCGCTACGAACTGTTGCTAACAAAAGAAGACGAACTGGAAGGACTACCGGAAAGCATACGCGAAGCTGCCGCACTCAGGGCTAAAGAAAAAGGAAAAACCGGATGGCTGTTCAATCTCTCGGCCCCAAGCTACGTGCCTTTCATGCGTTACTCAGCTTTGCGCGGGTTACGGGAAAAGATGTATCGGGAATATATGAGCATAGGTAACAAAGGGGATGAATACGACAACAAGGAAATCATACGGGAAATCGTCAATATCCGCCTGGAAATCGCAAGATTGATGGGATATACCAACTATGCCGACTATAAATTGAAACATACGATGGCCAAAACTCCCGCACGCGTCTATAAACTGCTGAATGAGTTATTGGATGCCTACAAGCCGGTAGCCCGGAATGAATACGAGACCGTACAAAGATTTGCTTCGGAAACGGAAAAAGAAAACATAACGGTCATGCCTTGGGATTGGAGCTATTATTCCGAAAAACTGAAAGACATCCGTTTCAACGTGAATGATGAAATGACGCGTCCCTATTTCGAACTGAATCATGTAAAGAAAGGCGTGTTCGGTCTGGCTACGCAATTATATGGCATCACTTTTAAAGAGAATAAAGAAATTCCGGTTTATCATCCCGAAGTAGAGGCATACGAGGTTTACGATGCCGACGGGAAGTTTCTTTCCATATTATATACAGACTTCCATCCGCGCGACGGGAAACAGTCAGGAGCCTGGATGAACAGCATAAAGGAACAATACCGGGATCAAGACGGCAAAGACAGCCGGCCCCAAATCATTATCGTAATGAACTTCACACGTCCGACCGAGACGAAGCCTTCTTTATTGACTTTTGACGAGGTCAACACGCTGTTGCACGAATTCGGACATGCCCTGCACGGTATGTTTGCCGAAGGATCATACGCGAGCCTTTCCGGTACAAATGTCTATCGTGACTTTGTGGAACTTCCTTCCCAACTGATGGAAAACTGGCTGACAGAGAAAGAGTTTCTGGATCAGATCGCCATCCACTACAAAACCGGGGAAAAAATCCCGCAAGAATTAGTACAGAAATTAATAGACGCTTCCAATTTCAACGCAGGATATGCCTGCTGCCGTCAACTGAGCTTCGGTTTCTTAGATATGGCCTGGCATACCCGAACAGAACCATTCGGCGAAGATGTTATCTCTTTCGAGAAGGAAGCCTGGAAACAGACCGTGATCGTCCCCGAAGTTCCCGGAACCTTGATGAGCAGCAGTTTCGGACACATCTTCTCCGGTGGATATTCAGCCGGCTATTACGGCTATAAATGGGCAGAGGTCCTGGATGCCGATGCTTTCTCGGTCTTCAAAGAGACGGGAATCTTCAACCGGGAAACAGCCCGTTCTTTCCGTAAAAACATCCTATCGAAAGGCGGAACCGAAGATCCGGATATCCTGTACAAACGTTTCCGGGGAAAAGATGCGGAAATCGGTGCCCTGTTGAAAAGAAACGGAATAGAACCAGGCGGACCATCCGCATCCGTCCAGAGCCGGATGCAAGTCTGATTTGTTTTCGAGGTTGCCTTCTATGGTATTTTTATGATACACGCTTGAACAAAAAAACTTCGAACCTATTCCATTTATCCCAAATATATGTACCTTTGCCTACTATTTATATAATTAAGGTATATAAAATCAGAAGACGATGTGCGATAAGAAGGAAAAGCAACTCGAATTGGATAAGCGCTATCTCAGAATGGCGGCCGTATGGGCGGAAAATTCGTATTGCAAGAGACGCCAGGTTGGGGCACTGATAGTAAAAGACCAAATGATTATTTCTGACGGATATAACGGTACGCCATCCGGTTTCGAGAATGTTTGTGAAGATGAACACAATGTCACCAAACCTTACGTTCTGCATGCGGAAGCCAATGCCATTACGAAAGTGGCCGCTTCGTCCAACAGCAGCAAAGGTGCAACGATCTACGTCACCTCTGCCCCTTGCATCGAATGTGCCAAGCTCATCATCCAGTCTGGGATCAAGCGGGTGGTATACTCTGAAAAATATAGGGTGGAAGATGGTTGCAACCTATTACGTCGCGCTGGTGTTATTATAGATTATATAGAAATAAACGACTAAAGATACGTTTTATGGACAAGAACAAAAGGCTGGCTGTATGGTTGCCTGTGATTATAGCATTAAGTATTGCTCTCGGGATATTTGTAGGGAATCATTACCTCAGACTGACACAAGGAAAGAGGCATATTTATTCCAGTGGAAATAAAATCAATGCCATCCTCGACATTATCGACGAACAGTATGTCGATACAGTCGATATGAAACAATTAGTGGAAGATGCCATTCCTAAGGTCTTCAGCGAACTGGACCCGCATTCCGTGTATATACCGGCAAAGGACGCCCAACGGGCAAATGAAGACCTGGAAGGATCGTTCAGCGGCATCGGGGTTTCATTCAATATGCAGACCGATACCATTCTGGTTATCAACGTCATTCCGGGGGGACCTTCAGAGAAGGCCGGCTTGAAGCCCTTCGACCGTATCATCACGATCAACGACTCCCTGTATGCCGGCAACAAAAGTGACCAGGAAGTCATCATGAAGACTCTGCGTGGTGCGAAGAACAGTACGGTCAAGTTAGGCATAAAACGTAAAAACGAACCGGAACTGTTGTATTTCGACGTGACGCGCGGCGATGTCCCCGTCAGTTCGGTCGACGTGTCTTACGAGGTAAGCAAAGGAATCGGCTACATCAAAGTAAGCAAATTCGGCCGTACCACTTATAATGAATTTATCACGGCAATCGCCAAGCTGAAACAGGCAGGTTGTACCTCATTCGTGATCGACCTTCGCGGTAACACGGGCGGTTATATGGATGCCGCCATCAATATGGTAAACGAATTCATGCCGGAAGGCCGCCTGATCGTATACACGGAAGGAAAAGCATTCCCGCGCAACGATGTCTATACGAACGGCACAGGTACTTGCCAGGATGCTCCGATTGTAGTCTTGACAGACGAGTTCTCGGCTTCCGCCAGTGAAATCTTCTCCGGAGCTATCCAAGACAATGACCGCGGGCTGATTATCGGCCGCCGTACTTTCGGAAAAGGCTTGGTCCAGTCGCCGATCCAGTTAAGCGACGGTTCGGAAATCCGCCTGACGATCGCACGCTATTACACGCCGTCTGGACGTTGTATCCAGAAAAAGTACGAACTGGGTAAAGACAGCGAATACGAACAGGACATCTACCAGCGTTTCATGCACGGTGAATTTGATTCTGCCGACAGCATCAAGCTGAACAACAGCGAAAAATACGAAACCGTGATGGGACGCCCCGTTTACGGCGGCGGCGGTATCATGCCGGATATCTTCATCCCGCGTGACACAAGCGGTGTGACTTCCTATTTCTCCAACGTAGTCAATTCCGGTATGTTGAACCTATATGCACTCGAATACTCGGATCGCAATTACGACAAGTTGGCTTCTTTCAAGACCTATCAGGACTTACACAAATACCTGCAACAACAACCACTGCTTTCCGATTTCACCAATTATGCCGCAGCAAAAGGGATCAAGAAACGTCCGCACCTGATCAACATATCAGGCAAACTGATCGAGAAACAGATCCAGGCCTACATCGTCCGTAACTTCTTCGACGAAGCCGGCTTCTATCCAATATTCCAGAACGATGACATCACGCTGAAACGCGCCGTCAAAGTCCTGAACGAAGGCAAATCATTCCCGACACTGGAGAACAAAAACAATACGCCCAATGGAATTGCGCAAAGCCAAACAAACACTTCGAGAGGATATGGCTTCCTTAAAGAGATCATATACGAAGACTACATTGCTGGATCTCTCTGCTAAGATAATGGACCGGCTGGAAGAGACAGACCTCTTCCAGCAAGCTTCGTGCATTGCACTATACCATGCCATCCCCGGCGAAGTGCAGACTGCCGGACTGATCGAAAAATGGTACCGGAAAAAGAGATTATTGCTCCCTCTTATAAAAGGGAATGATCTTCAATTGCTCTTGTATGCAGGAAAAGAATCACTCAAAACGGGTGTTTTCGGGATATTGGAACCAAGTGAAGATTGTGAAGCCGTACCGGAAAGCGAAATAGACCTGATCATTGTTCCGGGTGTCGCTTTCGACCGCCAGCATAACCGCCTCGGACGGGGAAAAGGATTTTATGACCGACTGCTTTCGACACTGGATGTTCCTAAAATCGGAATCTGCTATGACTTCCAGTTAAAGGATCAGATTCCGGCCGAGCCGTTCGACCGGAAAATGGACTTGATTATAACTGAAAAAGAAATATTGTGATTCAGATCTTATCCGTTTGCAACAGCTCCATGACCTTAGCATCCGCCTTGGCTCTTATCTCAGGTGTGATGCTATCCTTCACGATTTTCAGGACAAGTCCCATCACAGCTACATCGTCAGTAAAGCCGATCACCGGAAGAAGACCTTCCGGTATCAGGTCGAACGGCAGAATAAAATAGCCTAAAGCACCTATGATATAAGCCTTATGTTGTAACGGAACATCTTTATCGTGCAGCAGATAATAAAGCTGGAAGACAGGACGTATCACCGTCGCACCGACTTTCTTTGCAACCCGTTGTACTTTTTGCCAGAATTTATTTTCAGAATAGTATGTGCCATACTTTTCCACTTCATAAACCTCTTCAAACGGAACTTCTTCTATCTTTTTTGCATCCATAATGATTCAACTCTTTTATCTGATAACTATATCTTGTATAACTTCCGAACCGGCATAATCGTTCAAGCTCTTCACCAGACGTTCCCGGCACAACACCAATTCACTTCTCAAGACGGAAGAAGTGAGGGAAACATACAGCACTTTGTCTTTTACATATATATTACGAGTGTACTGAGCGACCATCGGCCCCAGTATCTCGCCCCAGGCCCGCATGACACGGATTTCCAGTATCTTCCCCCTCAACTCAGCATTATCCTCGAAAAACTCCCGGATCGCATCGCCCAACGTCTGTGCATTCCGGTGCATCATTCCGCTTCCTCCATCGGTTGCACTTCACCCTGTTCGACCCTGAACAGAGCGTAGCCGTGATTGATCGATTGCAGGATGGCGTCCAAATATTTCCGGTTCGTATCAGTAATGAAAATCTGCCCAAACTGGTCGCCGCTCACCAGCTTGACGATCTGCTCCACCCGGTCGGCATCCAGCTTGTCGAAAATATCGTCCAACAGAAGGATCGGACGCGCTTGCCCCCTGCAGGAAAGAAACACATACTGAGCCAGCTTGAGGGCAATCAGATACGTCTTGTTCTGCCCTTGCGAACCGACACGGCGGATCAGGTGGCCGTTCAACGTCATCTCCAGTTCATCCTTGTGAATGCCGGTCGAGGTATAACCGAGTATGCGGTCACGTTCCCGATTGGCAGCCAGCATATCCGCCAGGCTCCCCTTCTCCAACTGGGAGATATACCGCAAACCGACCTGTTCGGTCGAACGGCAGATCGTCTGGTAATATTCGTTGAAGATCGGGATAAAATCATTCACCAACATCTGCCGCTTCTCGTACACCATCCGGCCGTACATGTCCAGCTGCATTTCCAGCACTTCATAAAGGGAAGCGTCGATACACTGGTCCTTCAACAGCGAATTCCGCTGAAGCAAGGCTTTATTATATTGTATCAACGCATGCAGATAAGGCTTGTCCTGCTGCGAAATAATCACATCGAGAAAGCGGCGACGTTCTTCGCTCCCGCCTTGTATCAGTTCCGAATCGGCTGGCGAAACCATCACTAATGGCAACAGACCGATATGCTCCGACAGTTTGTCGTACTCTTTTTTATTCCGCTTGAACTGTTTCCGTTGCCGGCGACGGATAGCACAAAAGATCTCCTCTTCACGCCCCTCATAGTCATAGTTACCTTGCAACACGCACATATCCTGACCATTGTTGATCAGCTGGGAATCGGGCGTATTGATATGGCTTTTGCAAAAAGAGAGATAATGAACGGCATCCAACAGATTGGTCTTTCCCATTCCGTTATTCCCGAAAAAACAATTTATTTCGGGAGAGAAAGAAACTTCTGCCTGGAGAATGTTTTTATAATTGAGTATAGAAAGCTTTTTAAGTATCATCCACGCTATATTAGTTGCACAAAATTAAAAAATATACTTCTAAGTATAGATTTTCTCAGTAAAAAAAACTACTTTTGCGACTTGAATTGCCACAGGCATAAAACAGTGATAAAATAATAACAACTATAAAACATTATGGCTACTAAGGAAAAAGACACCAACAAAGAGTTAGAGGTCGAAGAAATTGTTTCGAGATCGGAGCAGTTCATTGAAAACAATTCAAAGAAAATCATTTATGGTATTATAGCACTCGCTCTCGTTGTTGGAGCTGTTTTGGGTATCAAGCACGGATATTTGATTCCGCAGGAGAAAAAAGCCGCAGCAGCTATGTTCAAAGGCGAACAATATTTTGCAAAAGACTCTTTCAACCTGGCACTGAACGGAAACGGTGCGGATTATGAAGGATTCGAAGCTATCATCGACCAATACGGAAGCACATCGGCCGGTAACTTGGCAAAGGCTTATGCCGGTATCTGCTATTTCAAGATGGGCGACAATGAAAAAGCATTGGATCTGCTGAAATCTTTCAGCGGCAGCGACGACATGATCTCGCCGGCTATCACGGGCCTGATCGGTGACTGCTATGTAAATATGGGCAACGTAAAAGAAGGTATCAGCTATTTCGAAAAAGCAGCCAAGCAGGCAAGCAACGAAGTGATCAGCCCGACTTACCTGAAGAAAGCCGGTATCGCTTATGAAAGCCTGAAACAATATGGTGATGCTGTTAAGGCATACACGACGATTAAGGAAAAATACTTCAATTCAATGGAAGCTTCCGATATCGACAAATATATCACCCGTGCTTCGGCATTGAACAAATAACGTATACACATTATTATAATCATATAAGAGGATGTCTCGTCAAACAAGGCATCCTCTTCTTTTAAGAACAAAAAATATGGCAACAGCTTATCAGAATTTATCGGAGTACGACTTTAACAGTGTTCCTGACGGATCGGAAGTGACTGTCGGAATCGTCGTAGCGGAATGGAACAAGCACATCACCGAAAAGCTATTGGAAGGCGCCTGCAACACATTGGAAAAACATGGCGTCAAAGCCGAAAACATATTTGTAAAACGAGTACCAGGCAGTTTCGAACTGACTTTTGGCGCAAAAAAAATGGCTGAAACAAAAGAAGTGGATGCCGTTATCGTTTTGGGCTGCGTCGTAAGAGGCGATACTCCTCATTTCGATTATGTCTGTTCAGGCGTTACGCAGGGCATTACAGAATTAAATCTTATGTACGATATTCCGTTCATTTTCGGCTTGTTAACGACAGACACTATGCAACAGTCCGAAGACCGTGCAGGTGGCAAGTACGGAAACAAAGGAGATGAAGCGGCAGTAACCGCTCTTAAAATGGTAAATTTTTCTGCCTAAACGCTTGCAGGTTTCAAAAATAATCGTACCTTTGCACTGCAATTGAAAATAACGGGGGCAGTTACCAGAGTGGCCAAATGGGGCTGACTGTAACTCAGCTGGCTTTCGCCTTCGGTGGTTCGAATCCATCACTGCCCACAAATTAATTGCGGAAGTAGCTCAGTTGATAGAGCATTAGCCTTCCAAGCTGAGGGTCGCGGGTTTGAGCCCCGTCTTCCGCTCTCAAGAAGAGGAAAATCGAAAGGTTTTCCTCTTTTTTTATTTGGCAGTCTGCATTTATTTACATTCCTTTGGAAGGATCCATCCATCATCTATTGGGGCGATATCCGAAAAAGAAAAGAAACTATATGCCGTAGACGGAGACACTGAAGATGCCATATATGTATATGACTTGCCCACCCCTTGATTGGTTTCATCTTTCATTTTCTAAAGATATTGAAGTAAAAACACTCCTTTCTTCAATGAATATCACTACTTTTGTCATTGTGTTTACTAACTACAAAAACAAGGATATATGAAAAAGATGAAATGGCTGTATGTACTACTGGCCACATTCCTGCTGACAAGTTGCGGAACGCTCATGCAACCCTATCAAATGGATAGTAAGATGAAAGACATCGAATTAGGCATGACCAAAAAGAAAGTGATCTCCATATTGGGAAAAGATTTCGAATCGGCAGGTGCCCGCATGACCTCCGAAGGTTCGATCGAAACCATCAGCTACAAGACGGCTTCCATGACTGAAAATACGGAAGGGTATTACCTGTTAAGTTTCAAAGACGGAAAATTGGTTGAGTGGTTTAAGGAAAAATATCCGGTACACAACCACCAGCACTAATTGTCGCAAACGACAATGTACAAATAAGGCAGATGCCTCCGGGCATCTGCCTTATCTCTTTTACGGTTATAAACCTTTTTCGATACATGTACCCGGTTGAAACTGACCGGATGACCGTGATTCTCAATCTCTGCTTCCCTACTTCCTTTTCGGTTCGCTTTGATGTAATCCATAAATGAATCTTTTTTCTTTGTTTTCATACGAATAATATTTAACGTGACAAAGGTACGGATAATATCTGAAGTTGGTTCAGTCTTTCCTGAAATGTACGGAAATACATAAAAAGCCCCGACACTATCGCCTGTTCTCATGGAGCAACTGATCCGTAACATACCGTAAACTATCTCAAAAGTCATAGTAAACTAATTCAAGACATACTTCATATTATTCATATGTAGTACTACCAATAGACGATACGTAGTACCACATATCGTCTATTGGTAGTACTACGTATCGTCTATAAATAGTAACTACCAACAGATACTTTACGATATGTTATCATTTAGTTTCTGGGGTGTTTTGACTTAGTTGATGGCATGAAACGGCTTAGTCTACCGGTTACCTGAGGATTGGTTTTAGGCGGTGTCGGTAAGATATCGTAACCAGTTCTTCTGCTTGAAAAGCCTGATTAAGGCTTTTGCTCCGGATAAGTACGTTTAGGATTCTTTGGAAACCAGCCTTTCAAGACGCGCTCTTCCTGCTCGAAAACTTCCTTTATCGTCCAGAAAGAGGAAAAGGCAAAGACGCCGCAGATAGCCGAGACGAAAACGCTTTCAACCAGCAGGGAAGCGACAGTTCCCGCTATTCCCAAAACAAGAAAGATCCACCAGCATTTCGTGCCCCAATAATATTCCGCTTTCACCACAACCGGATGAAAAAGCCCAATAATCAAAAAGGTAGCAATACCTATCAACAATCCATCAAAGTTAATCATGTCCATATTTGTTTACGATTTAAGACAGGCCTATCTGCCTGTAACGACAAAGATACGAAGAAATATGTATCGTTCATGATAAATTATTTCTATCCACTTATCGATAATTCTATCAAACAAAACAAAAAAAGAGGCATCCTTGTTGCAGGAAACCTCTTCATTATATCGAAAATCCGTTTTCTATTAGTTAGCCGGAGCTTCTTCTTCAGAAGAAGAAACGGGAGCTGTCGCAGGTTGCTGGGCAGTGCCAAAGTCAGGAGCAACCGTATTCGGATCGATTGTTACGGCATTATTTATCTGTTCTTTGATTTCAGACTGATTCGCGTGCTGAGCTCTCGGAATAAAAGCAGTAATCACAATACTTAAAACAACAACAGTGCCGGCAAGAGTCCAGGTTGCTTTTTCAAGAAAGTCTGTGGTTTTGCGTACCCCCATAATTTGGTTGGAAGAAGAGAATCCTGAAGCCAGACCTCCACCTTTCGAGTTCTGAATCAATACAATCAAGATCAATAGTATAGATGCGATCAGGATTAAGATAGAAATAAATACGTACATCTTTGTTTTATTTTTTAGTGTTAATAATCAACTTTTCCAGAAATCTGATTTGGTCTGCAAAGTAAACATTTTTTTCTGGATATTTCAAGTTTAAGTTTTTAATTATTTGCAATGCCTTCTCATATCGCTTCTGTTTTACATAAATATGAGCTAATGTTTCCGTAAAATAGGAGTCATCCAGCGGTTTATGCTGGTTCTCCTCCAACTCCGCCAGATTTCCGGGAACAGGTGCTCCGGTTGTCTCCATATCCAGGTTCAGACCACTGCCGGGAGTCCGCTGTTCTTCATTTTTTATAAAAGAATCGATCAGATCGTGATGTTGCAAACGGACTTCTTCTTCCTCTTCTTTTTCCTCCACCTGCCCGTTTTCCTTCGTCAATGACCAATAGATGTAATCCGACGAAACGGACGGCTGGAACAGAAGAGACGCATCCGTCTTCGGTTCTTCCTCCTCACGATTGGACAGGAAAGCATCGATCAGTGAAAAAGCATCTTCACGGGTTGGATTTTCCTCTTTCGCTGACTGGAGCTGCAAACCGAACCGTTCACCTTCTATCAGGGTGAACAACTTCCTACGGTCAGGGACATAGATTGCCATCTTCTTCAATTCTGCGCCAAAACGTATATCGTTCAAGACCGCCAGGTTCTTCAGGTAAAGCATCCGGGCAATCTGGAAATATGGGAATTCATCGACGATCTGCTTTAACTGCTGAAGTGTATCCTCAGTCAGCAGGGCCGGGCTCTCCATTAGTCGATATAGATCAGCAGCTTTCATTTTTACCAGTTGGCAACCGTTGCATTATAAATTTGATCGACAAGCTCGTCAATAATCTCTTCCGATAACTGGTCCTGTACCTGTTGCAACATCTGAGTCGCATCGAATTCACGGTATGCCGAAAAGCTCTGCTCAAAATCCTCATCCGGATTCACCCGGTTGGCATAACGAACCCGAACCGTAATCGTCAACTTGGTCTGTGAGGCATAAGCATCTTCTTTTACAGCCATAGGAGTCAGGTCATAGCCCGTAATTTCACCCTCCAGGTCCAAGTCGCCGTTGCTCCCCACCAACTGCAGACGGGTCTGACGGATATAAATATCCTTCAATGCTTCCGTAAACTTTTGCGAAAGGGGCGGATAGACTAACGGAGCCTGGTTCGGGAAATCCTTGATCGTGATCGTCTTGACCTTCGTATAATCAATAGAAGCTCCATTAAACTTATAGGAGATCGAACAAGCCGTCACAATCAGCCCGATCAGGCAGAAAAGCCATATCTTATTAATCTTCAACATCTTTTATTCCAGATTATATTCTTTTATTTTTCTGTAAAGTGTCCGTTCCGATATCTTCAGGTCGGCAGCGGCATTCTTACGGCGACCGTTATGTTTCTCCAAGGCCTTTCGGATCATCTCTTTCTCGACTTCTTCCAGCGACAGGCTCTCCTCCTCTTCCACTGCTTCGGCTTCCTGAATAGAAGGAACCGGATGGACGGTATGGATCGGATGGGGATAAGCCGCCGGCTCTTCCGGCATCTCGATTGGCATCTTGCCTCCCATGATGTCGTGTACCAGCTTCTTAAGTTCGTTGACATCTTTCTTCATGTCAAACAGCACTTGATATAGAATCTCCCGTTCGCTGTTGAATATCTTCTGATCGGAATCCTGTTTGACTAGGACCGGATATTTCTCGATATTCAGATCGGGTAGATACAAGCGAAGCACTGAAGCGGTGATATCCCGGTTTTCCTCGATAACAGAAATACGCTCCGTTATGTTTTTCAGTTCCCGGACATTCCCCGGCCAACGGTAGGAAAGCATCAACTGGCGGGCTTCCTCATCCAAACGGATCGGCGGCATCCGGTACTTCTCCGCGCAATCGCTGGCAAATTTCCGGAAAAGCAAGATGATATCCTCACCGCGCTCACGTAAAGGAGGAACCTGGATAGGCACCGTGCTCAGACGGTAAAACAAATCTTCACGGAATTTTCCTTCCGCTACAGCTTGCGTCAGATTGACGTTTGTCGCCGCGACGATACGGACATTCGTCTTTTGGACTTTGGATGAACCGACACGGATAAACTCTCCCGTCTCCAAAACACGCAACAAACGTGCCTGCGTAGGAGTGGGCAGCTCTCCTACTTCATCCAGGAAGATCGTCCCGCCATCCGCAACCTCGAAATAGCCTTTACGGTCAGACAACGCTCCTGTAAAAGAACCTTTTTCGTGTCCGAACAATTCCGAGTCAATCGTACCTTCAGGAATGGCACCACAGTTCACCGCTATGTATTGCCCATGTTTACGCGGGCTGTTCTGATGTATAATCTGAGGAAAAGTTTCTTTACCGACACCACTTTCACCGGTAATCAGCACAGACAAATCTGTCGGAGCGACCTGTAGGGCAACATCGATAGCCCGGTTCAGCCCGGCATTATTACCGATAATTCCAAAACGCTGTTTTATCTGCTGCACGTCAACCTTTATCATATTTCTTCTACTATCTGTAATTATTTCAGTTTTATCTGCCAAAATTACAAATCTTAATCCAATTAACCGAAATCCGAAGGCGGTTTCTATACAGGTTTGTTATTTTTTAGCAGCGTACGTACGTTGATATAAAAACTCGGCCAGGTCTTTGTCGTCGGCAATATTTTGGATTTCTTCTGGAGAAACAGGCTCACCGATATAAACATCGACCGTACGCCCGCGCTTGTTAAAGGCCTCGGCTGGTATGCGCAACGTACGGATACGCCAGTCAATCCGGCCCAGCCAATAGAAAAAGCGGGAATTCAGGAAATCGAAATAAACAGGATATACAGGCACTTTCGCTTTCCGGATCAGACGAATCACACTGTGCGTCCAAGGCAAATCCTGTATTTTCTTCGTCTTCTTATTATACATCGAGATCCCCCCGGCAGGGAAAAAACCCATCGGATGCCCCTCTTTCAGTTGTTGCAGGGATATACGGACCCCGTTTATATTCTTCAGATTAGCCCCCTGGTTATTGGAGTCTGGCTTGACGGACACGAAATTATCTCCCATGGCCCCGATTTTGGTCAATACGCCGTTTACCATTACTTTGAAATCCGGACGGCGTGAAGCGAATATATCGATCAACATAATCCCGTCTATCGATCCGATAGGATGGTTCGAAACTGTAGCGAAAGCGCCTTCGGGCAGATGATCCAGCACCTCGGCGTTATGTAGATCATATTTAATATCGATCAACGGGTCGTTCAGCAAGGCTGTTGTGAACTCCGCTCCCCGCAAATGGCAGTTATGGGCATGAGCCTTGTTTACCTTATCGATACTCAACCATTTGATCAGCACTTTCCCCAGAAAAGAGCCGAAACGACTTTTAAAGAACGGGGCAGCTTCCTGTAAATCATGTATGTCTACAACGCTCTCTTTCATAAATTCTTATTTATAGAATGTTGCACACATCTGTTCATGCTTTCTCATGGCGAGCAACAAAACGATGTTCAATACGATTATCTCATACAAGAAATAAACCCAAACCTCACCGACCAGAACCACGACGAACATCACGATCGTACGTCCGTTAAAAGTCAAAAGGTCTACCATGTGCATCAGTTCCTTGCTTTGTTTGCGGAAACGGATACGGATATCTTCCGGAATATCATCTCCATACCGTGCATGCAAGCTGCGAAGCATACCCTGCAAGGACGGAGTAGCTTTCACCTGCAAAAGCGTATAGCCACGATAGAGGAAATAGAAAAATTTATTGATACCATATTTCATTTCCTTATGGCGGGCACGTACCTGTTCCAGCGACTGGAACTCCGCACCTTTATCCTTGCTGATGAAATACAAATGAAGTGTCTTGTAATAGTCCGTGATATTCGCCTGTACCAAATGTGACAAACCGGAAAGAACCGCCAAGGCAAAGAACCAGTCCGTTCCGTAATCATGAGACAGACGAAGGGCGAAACCGACATAAATACACGTAAACCAGATATCCCCGGCAAAACCATCCAAGATACGACCGATCGCCGATTTGATTCCCGTCAGGCGGGCCAACTGCCCGTCCACGCAGTCTAGGATATTTGCACATACCAGCAACAGGATACCGCAAACATTGTAAATCAGATCATCATGATAAAAAAAGAAACCGACTGCCGCCCCTACAAAAATAGAGACAACAGTCACCATATTAGGCGTAATACCTGTACCCCTTAACATACGGGCAATACGAAAACCGATAGGACGATAAAAAATCCGGTCAATCTTATTTTCTGTTTCTATCGACTTCAACGAAGCCTCGTACTCTTTATCCAAGTCGCTCATTTATCTTCTATTTATACGAATAACCGCCATCGACGACGATCACTTCGCCATTAAAATAACTATTTTCTACTAACATTCTATAAACTTCCGCCAGTTCCTCCGGATCACAGAAACGCCCTAATGAAACCTTGTTCTCTATATTACGACGTATTTCAGCGGGTTTCGTTTTCTGCCATTCGGTATCCACAAAACCGGGAGCCACAGCATTCACACGCAACTCATACGGAACCAGGAACTTCACCATATTCTTCACCAACGCATGCACGGCACTCTTCGTCACGCCATACACCAGTGAAACCGAATGGGGCTGTATCCCCATCAGAGAACCGGTAAAGACAATGCTTCCTCCCTTATTAATCAAACCGACAATGCGTTGCAACAGGAAGACAGGGAAATGCACATTGGCAAAAAACACCCGTTCCCATTCTACTATATCCAAATCCTCAAACGAGTCACGACAGGTCAGGCCGGCATTAAAGATCACCGCATCCAAGCGCATAGAGCACCCGGTTAGAAATGATTCTATCTTTTTGATTGATTTCCGATCGGAAATATCGGCCTGAAGCGTAAGAACCTCCACTTTGTATTGCTGCAGCAAACCGTCTGCCACCCGAAGAGCCTCTTCTTTATCCGAAGCATAAGTCAAAATCAGGCTGTAGCCAGCTTTTGCCAAACATTCGGCAACCGCTCTGCCTATCCCCTTCGTCCCTCCGGTAATCAATACCCTTTTTTCCATCATCACCCTTATTCTTTTTCACCGAAGCCTTTAACAGATTCAGGTTTGGATTGCCGTTGAGACTTCAAATTCGCTTCATATGAATCATGGATCGTTTTCTTCAAGTTGGAAGAGGACACTCCTGTCCCGTAAGGGAAATAGAATACCTGAACGCCCAAGTCTTTCAAATAATCATACTTGCCATACCAATCGTCTCCCACGACAAAAGCGTCGATATTCAGCTTTTTGACTATTTCGGAATGATCCAACGTATGTTGTGGAATGACAATATCGGGAGTTTTCAATGCTTCGATGATTTGCAGACGTTCCGTAAAAGGAATGATCGGCTTCGCCTTATAAGAAGACACCAATTCATCCGTACTCACCCCCACAATCAAAATATCCGCAAGGCTGCGGGCATAATTTATCATCCGAAGATGGTTGTAATGGAACATATCGAATGTTCCTGATGTATACACAATCGTTTTATCCTTAAACATAATACTTAATATCCTTTTGAAACCGCAAACTTACACAAACTTTTCCTATCAAAAAAAAAATGGCGGTAAAAAGGACTCTCGTCCTGATTCAGTTTGGGCATTCTCTCTCTCCGCCTCATATCCACAACTATATACTTAAGTAAAATACAAGAATGACACAACTTCAACTAACGAACGACTAAACAGGCTCTTACAACAAAAATACCTCTCTCTTACTTTTCGACTACGGACAAAAAAACAAAAACCATTTCCTGCTTTATCCATAAAGCAAGAAATGGTTTTTTAGTATTCAAATGACTTCCGGGCTTCTGGTTATTCGTCTTCCTCTTTTGTCAGGTCGAGCTTTTCATTGTCACCTCCTTTATCGAAATACTGCTTGCGCAGAGGGTTGGCTGTTGCCTCACGATAACGGATACGATTCCGGTAAATATCCAATGCAGCATATAGGGCCTGACGGAAAGATTCTTCAGAGGCCACATTCTGGCCGGCAATATCATAAGCCGTACCATGAGCCGGTGAAGTCCGTACGATTGATAGACCCGCCGTATAATTAACACCGTCATCCATCGCCAGCGTTTTAAACGGAGCCAAGCCCTGATCATGATACATAGCCAGTACACCATCGAATTTATCGTACACTTGCGAACCAAAGAAACCGTCAGCAGCATACGGTCCGAAAGACATTACTCCCTTCTTTTCTGCTTCCTGGATAGCCGGAATAATGATTTCTTCTTCCTCCTTACCTAACAATCCGGCATCTCCAGCGTGCGGATTCAAAGCAAGGACAGCTATACGGGGACGCACGATTCCGAAATCTTGCCTAAGTGACTGATTAAAAATACGCAATTTGGACACAATATCTTCAACGGTAATCTTTGATGCGACCTGTGCTAATGGGATATGTCCCGTTACCAAGGCAACGCGAAGATTATCTTTCATCAGAATCATCAATGCCTTTTTTCCCAAACCACCGAAACATTGTTCCAGATATTCTGTGTGACCGGGAAAATGAAATTGTTCATTCTGTATGTTGTGCTTATTGATCGGAGCCGTTACCAATACATCCACCGCACCGCGTTTCAAGTCGGTAACGGCAGCCTCCAAAGCCAGATAAGCGGCTTCACCGGCAGCAGTTGTAGATTGACACAACTCTACTTTAGTCTCGTCATCCACACAGTTGATAATATTCACCCGGTTTGCCCCGGCATCTTCAGCCTGTGCAATGATGCTTAAATTCACAGCAGGCAATTCCAAGACCTTCCGGTGATAAGCGGCAATCTTTGACGAGCCGTAAATGACCGGCGTGCAAAGTTCGGCTATACGAGTATCCGACAATGTTTTCAGTATCACCTCGTAACCGATACCATTTATATCTCCATGGGTTATGCCCACCTTAACCAATCGTTCTTCCATATATTTTGATTTATGATTTATGATTTATGATTTATTCCATCGCTGCTCTAAATCACAAACCACAAATCTTTTGTTACTTTTCTTCGGAAACATCCAGTTTCTCTACCTGTGTTTCTTCAAATTCACCAGGCAGACGCAAGGTATACAATGCAGATTCGATACGGCGGATAAAATTGCGCTTATCCGTCTCCGGGGCGAATACAAAGCCTTCAACGACTACAACCCGGTTGTTCTTTTCGTCCAAACGTGCATGACTGACAAATGGTCCTCCCATCATATCGCCTTTCATATGCCATAAACCGCGCAACACACCACAATATTTACCATTTACCGTTGTCGGATTATAAGTTACCCAAGCTGTATCCGTAGCCATATAAGATCCGGGAAACGTCCCCGGCATATTCAGCTTCATGACAGAGTCACGTTTTGCAATCAGATAGTCGGCTGTGAAAGTATCAGCATCCTTATATGGGAAATCATAGACAACAATATCCGTACGCCCAGTATTGGCATTATTGGAAGCCCAGAAAAAGCCGGTCGTGTCACGGAAATAGGTCATATTTGCCGGAGCACTCAACATGACGTTAAAACGGTCCTTCACGTGATCCATAACCACCGGACTATGTTCCTTCTCCAATTGTCCGATCGTACGGTTTCTTTCGCACTTGGTAAAAAATTCCACTATGTTCCGCGGATGAGCCTTTACGTATTCAAGAATGGCTGCATCGTCAGGAGCTGTCAATGTCATCACTACCTGACCTTTCGCCCAACGATTATTCTCATAGTTCAGTGAAACTTTCGTATACTGAGACTTATCTATCCTAACAATCAAAACATTGCGCACATATGTTAACAAACCGTTAAACTGGTCAGGAGTCACATAGGTGATCTTAAAGGCAGGTTCAGCCTGTGGCAATCCTGGAATATCGGAAGTCAATTCGGCTTTGATAGCCTTTCCGGCAGGAGCATCCCAATCAGCTTTATCCATCGTCACAACAATTTCATAGGCGAAACCGGTAGCATTTCTCATCACTGGGCCCGAACTACATGCTCCCATAATGACAAGAAGCATTAAAAAGCTGATCAATAAAGAATGTGTTTTCATACCCGTTTATTTTTTTTGTTATACAAATATAGCTTCTTTTCCCTCAAAAGAAACCATTTCTATTCTTTTTGTTGTTTCTTCGCCGTAGAAAGCATCCCGCATGCGGCAAATATATCTTCTCCTCGTGATGCTCGGATCGTACAAACGATACCGGCTGCATTCAACGTGTCCCGGAACGCCTCCATTCTTGCCAAGTCCGAACTTTCCAACGACACATTAGGGATTGCATGAAAACGGATCAGATTGACTCTGCAGGGAACTTTATCTAATAAACAAACCAAAGCCTTCGCATGTTGAAGATCATCATTCAAATTTTTAAAAACAATGTATTCGAATGAAACACGACGTTGATGCGTAAAATCATATTGCTTGATCGTCTCGATAATATCACACGCAGGAAAAGCCTTTTCAACCGGCATCAAAGATCGCCGTTCGTCCGGATAAGGCGAATGCAAGCTGACAGCCAAATGGCAGTCACTCTCTTCAAGAAACCGTTTTAACCCTTTGGCTACCCCTATAGTCGAAACCGTGATTCGCTTCGGACTCCAGGCGTATCCATAAGAGGCGGTCAAGATTTCCAATACTTTGAACAGTTCATCCACATTGTCCAGAGGTTCGCCCATTCCCATAAAAACGATATTAGTCAATTCTTCCGTTTCCGGCAAGGATTGTATCTGGTTCAGAATCTCATTAGCTGACAAATTCTTGGTAAACCCCTGTTTACCGGTCATACAGAAAAGGCAATTCATTTTACATCCGACCTGGGAGGAAACACACAATGTCGCCCTGTCTTCCGTCGGAATGTACACGGATTCAACAAAATTACCAGGACCGGCAGGATACAAATACTTGATCGTCCCGTCCACCGACTTCATCAAGTCGGAAGGAGGTACGGCCCCCACCTCAAAGTTTTTCTCCAACAAGGCACGTTTCGCCGAGGCTATATTCGTCATCGCTGCAATAGAAGTCACTTTTTTTTTATACAGCCAGTCAGCCATCTGCTTAGCTGCATAGCCTGGAAGTCCGGCTTCAAAAGCCACTCCTTTCAGTTCATCCAAAGTCATTCCCAATAAACGTCTTTTCTCATTCATGATCCTTCTTGTGTTTCTTTCATGCAAAGATATAAAAAAACCGCCAATCGGTTGCGATTGGCGGTTCCCTATAATGGACGGCAGTCTCTCCTGCCGCAAACAGTTCAACGATCAATAAAAGCGGATACGGTTATCTTCCACATCAGCTTTGTTAACCAATGACTGAATAGCCTGGAAACCAAAACGGTAAGCATTAGAAGCATCCAATGCTTTGATTTCAGCAGCTTCGTCATAATTCTTGGCGTCCTTGTTCTGTTCGTATACCTTGAACACATATACACCGTTGTTGCCGACAACCGGAGCGCTCAACTGATCTTTCTGAGCCAAGGAAACCATTGCATTCAACTTCGGCTCAACCCCGATACCTGCGATACGGCGTGTTGCAAAGCTAACGAACTTAACAGAATCTGCAGAAGAATTCATAGCCTGAGCATAAGCATCGACAGAACTCAGATTTTTAGCAGACAGGTCTTGTGCGATCTTTTCACCCTTCTTCTGAGCGATCAACTCTGATTTCAACATCGGAGTAACAGATTCCAAAGAACGATAACCTTCCGGCAACGTACCCTGAATAGCTGCGATCACAAACTTATCGTCACATTCAAAAATTTCAGAAATATCGCCTTTGTTGTTCTGGAACGCCCAACGGATTACCGGACGGGAATTCTTGATAGAACCCAGCAACTGGTCGTTAGCAGTTACTGTCACATTTGACAACAAGTTGTAACCGGCCTCTTTAGCGGCATCATCCAATTTATCTATATTCTGGTTCTTTGAAATGAACTGGTTCAATTCATTATAGATGTTACCATAAGTCTTTGTACTCGGAGATACGGTCATATCAATATCTGCTACTTTGTATTTGTCTACATTTGTAGTCTTATCGGTAACTTTGATGATATGTGTACCATACAAAGATTTTACAATTGAATAGTCATTGACCGGAGTCGAGAAAACAGCTTTTTTGAAATCATCATTTACACCTCTCAAAGCTGTCGCTTCAGTAAACCAGCCCAGTTCACCCCCTTTTTCAGCAGCCTGGTCAGCTGAATATTCCTTTGCCAAGGCAACAAAGTCACCACCTTTCTTCAGTACATTCAACAAACTATCGGCTTTTGCTTTGATAGCAGCTTCATCGCCTGTATTTGCCAACATAATATGACTGACCTTCACAGAGTCAGGAGCAACGGTTTTATCGACCAACTTAAACAATCTGTATTTATCGTTTTCAAAAACAGGGCCGTATACGTCACCAACATTTGCAGTCTTTACAAATTGCTTCATTTCAGGATCCAATGCATTCTCTGTAAAGAAAGCGTCCATATAAGGTATTTCAGAATTTTCCGTCACCAAATCAGCCACTTTTTCAGAAGTAGCCAACTCGCTCTTCAAAGATTCGATTTCAGCACTTGCTTTGTCGTAGTCTTCTTTGCTCGGACGGATATCGACAGCGATATATTTGATTACTTTTCCTTCTTTCTGCTTGAACAACTCCTTACGCTGATTGTACAGCTTTTCGATATCACTCTTGCTTACCTGTATAGTTGAATCAGGAATAGAAGCATAAGATTGCATTGCATAAACGATATCAGAGCTTACAGCCGAGCCATCGAAAGCATCTTTTGCATCCAGTTTGTTGGCAGAAACAGCCTTACTCAACAGAGTTGTATACTTCTGTTCCAAACGCTGACGTTTGATATTCTTTTCCCAGAACATCCAGAACTGACGCCCCTGCAACAACTGTGCCTGCTGGTCAGCGGGATAGTTGGCAATATTATCGTCGTCGATAGTCTTTAAGAAATTTAATAATGCAGTTTTGTCAAATGCACCTGTCTGCGGATTCACAAACATCTGCATCTGTTGGATCATCGGAGAAATGTTTTCACCCTGAACCATATCGAACAGTTCTTCCGGACCTACTCCCATTCCTAACTCGGAAGTTGCTTCATTCAAAACGATATCCTGTACCATACCATCGAATACAGACTGACGGATTTGAGTCTGGTATTCTTCGGGCAGACTGGTGGAACCTGTCTGCATTTTGTACATTTCAGTCATTTCGTCTACACGATCCTGAAATTCTTGAATTTTAATAACTTCTCCGTCTACCTCCGCAACCGTCTCCTGCGATTGTCTGAAATAAGTAGAACCGGAGTTTAAAAAGTCACCGATGATAAAAGCGAACAATGCCACCCCCACAACGAGTACCAGCAGTCCTGCTTTGCTTCTGATTTTTTCCAGCGTAGCCATTTATCTTTATCTATTTTAAAGTTTATTATTCCACATTTTAAGGGCACGAAGATACGAAAAAAAGAGATTGCCGCATCTTTTTATGCTTTTTTTTTAATTAACTCACTACTTTCATACGAACTAATTCGATTTTCGTAGCTGTCACTTTTACGATTTTAAAAGAATATTTATCAATTACAATCGTTTCATTCAACTTCGGAAATTTCTGATAAAAATGCAATATAAAACCGGCTATTGTCACATAATCGTCCGACTCCGGTAATTCCAAGTCAAACTTCTCATTCAGCGTATCGATCTCTATACGACCGGACAATAGATACTCGTCATCTCCCACCTTCTTGGCAACATACGACTTGATATCGTGCTCATCTTCTATCTCTCCGAATATTTCTTCCACCAAATCTTCCAAGGTTACGATTCCCGAAGTTCCACCAAACTCATCCACCACAACAGCCATACTTTTCTTGTCCTGCATCAAGACTTTCATCAATTTATTGGCAGCCATCGTTTCCGGAACAATCGAGACGCTTCGGATACTTTGTGTCCAATCTTCCGGGTTTTTAAACATTTCCGAAGAATGGATATATCCGACAATATCATCTATATTTTCATTATAAACAAGAATCTTAGAAAGTCCAGTCTCTACAAAACGGGAACGTAGTTCCTCAAGGGCAGCCGTCTTATCGCAAGCCACAATTTCCGTACGGGGAACGATGCAATCACGCAAACGCACATTCGAAAAATCAAGTGCATTCTGAAAAATCTTTACCTCCGTATCCATATCCGAATTTTGAGGCGCATCTTCAATGCTCTGCTGGATAAAATAATCAAGGTCGACTTTGCCCAGCGCCCGTTGCGTCGAACCGGTCACATTCTTTACACCAGCAATTTTCAGAATCAGGAAAGAAAGCAAAGAAGAAAATTTAGAAACCGGATACAAAACAACATATATGATTAACAAAGGTACCGAAAACAACGTAAGCGAAAAATTCGGATTCAATTTAAAAACAGTTTTTGGAATAAATTCTCCGGTAAACAATATCAGGATAGTCGAGATAATAGACTGAGTCAAAACAATCAGTGCCTCGTTATTTACCACACGAGCAATAAGAGGTTCCAGTATAATCGCCATCTGCAAACCGTAGACCACCAACGCTATATTGTTTCCGACCAGCATTGTAGATATAAACTGATGCGGGTTCCGGTAAAATATATCCAGAATCTTACTCGTCAAGCTTTTTTCCTTTTTATCAAGTTCGAAACGTAACTTATTGGAAGAGATAAAGGCTATCTCCATTCCTGAAAAGAATGCAGAAAAAGCCAATGATATTAATATGTATGTAAGTGCACCCATTACTTCGTTTTATCCATCTCGGCCGGCACCAATTTTCGTGGAACCACTTTTTCCTTCTGTGCCGGTTGCTTCTGCGGAACAGTCTCCATAGCAGGGTTGGCAGCTATGGGCATAGAATCTACCGGAACAATATTTTGGGTTGAATCAGTCGTTACCGATTCACTGACAGGGAATACTCCTTGAGAATTAAATATTTTATATTGAGTCATATTCTGATTCGACTCGAATCCGATACCCGTTATGATTTTATCATCCTCTTGTATCCGAATGTATTTATCAGAATAGACCTTTTCCTCTTTCTGGTCCCAAAAAAGCAAGGAAGTTTCAAATTTTTTCCCTTCCAGATTCTCAACCCTCACATTGCCAATCAGCTTCCATAGTCCTTTCTTCTCATAATTATAAGCCGTATCCGCTTTAAGACTCGCTTCAATATTAAATAAAGTATCGAATTTTTCCACATAAATACCTTCAGGAAAATATGAGAACGGCTCTTTTGCCTTATCGAATTTCAAAAATTCTTTAGCGATAGCACGATAGCGTGTAATCCCCGAATCGGAGAACTGAGTAGTATAATCAGTAGTCCTCAACGTATAAGTTGTTTCAGGATCGAAAGCAACCACAACCACCTCCTTGTTATCGCCATTACAAGAGGCAGTAAATAAAAGAAGCATAACAACTACCGCAAAGATAGTTGTTATGCCTTGTTCGTTCGTTTTACAAAGAAAACGGTTCTTAATCATAATTATCTGATTGTGACAGTCTCACCAATCCAGCCCCCGATTTTGAAAGCTTTTCCTTTTTCCAGATCCGGATGCATGAAAACTTCTTCCGTAGAAGGAAGGTGAGCACGATAAGTATTAGCCAATTTACCAGCGTCTTCTGCCACATTCTGATCTACCTGTCTTGCCTTTTCAAATTTATCGATAGCTGCATAGTAAACAGCTTTGGCCAAAACGGCATCATTCGGATAGATAGATTTTGCAGATTTAGCATACATATTGCCAATCAGTATATACGGCGCACCGTAATCAGGATTGGTTTCAATTGCTTTTTGACAATATTGTCTTGCTTTTGACATATTGTTCTGTTCGAACAACAGTACACCGATCAGATAATAGTCTTCAGCCTTTGAAACTGCATCTGTTTCCATATTGGCTGCTTCTTCAAAATACTGGATAGCCTTATCATAATCTTTAGCTTTTACAGCCTGTTTTGCAATACCCAGAGCGGCATCTGCACTCGGTTCCAGTTTATAGGCATAACCTGCAGCTGTATAAAAAGCATCGATTTCCTGACAACGAACACGTCTCAACAGAGATACGATTTCTTTCAACGCAGGCAAATCATCCTTTGCAGCTTCAACTTTGGAAGCATACATATTCTGCAACGTTTCACAATCGGCAGCACCACTACCTGCAAAACCACCATCAATGGCAGACTTGTAGGTAGTCAGGTTCTTTATCTCCTTTTCATTATTTGCTGCTTGAGCTGCGGCTAACTGAGTTGCAATGATCTTTGAACATTTCAAATAGTCCTCCAAATAAGTCTCTTTGAAATTAGGATCAGCCAACAGTTGACGGTGAGACCCCATCATATACAAGGATACTCCCATTGCTTCAGAGTTTTCACCAAACTCATTGATCACTTCACCCAACCAAGCATAATACACTTTCGGGTCTGCATTATCTCCCTTAAGGCGGATATAATCAGCAGCCTTACGAGCAATAATCCAATCCTTTCCATACTTTCGGTCATTACCGAAATATTTCACACGCGTATCATACACCTTCATCAAATCATCGATAAGAGCAGCTTTCTTAGCCGGATCTTTCTCGGTATTGATTTTCCAGTCCATGATCCTCACACCATACAAGTAGATATCCTTATGAGCTCCCGGACATTCGGTATAAGCCTGATACCAGAATTCATAAGCATCCTTGAAATTCCCTGCTTTGGCATAAGGGACAAATAAGCTGATATTGGTAATACAACGTACGCTATCTTCACCAGAACCGAACGGAGTACCAGTATCCACACCTTTTTGTGCATAAGCTCCGAACGACATCATAGAGCATCCGAAAGCCAATAATAATACTTTGATCTTCATATTTATTTCTATTAAAGTTAGCTATTTAGTTAATCAACCTTAAATTTCATAAACCATGCTTCATTGAACGTATAATTCACTGTAAAACGAAAATACTGTTCATCAATCATGTTCATCTTCACTTCCGGTTTCTTTTTCACATACTCAAACGATATGTTAATCAACGAACGGTTATCAATTAACGGCAATCCCAGACCAAGGCTTGCTCCGATCTCGTTATAACCGTCTCCGGAAGGATTGGCATCTGTCCGGTTCATACGCAAATAAGAATTGCCATAATGGACACCTGCGCGATAACGAATCCTGCTGAAATATGATTTGCGCATATAATCCGGTATATATTCGCCACCAACCGCTACCCGATAACGATTCTTGAAATTATCTTTCTCCCCAAAGTAAGGCATTTTTCCCCAATCCTCATAGGAAAAATCGGCTGCTAACGTTAATTTATTTTGTTTCACATAAGAAAGCCCCACTCCATACGAATTAGGCAACGCAAACGCTTTCCCGCTGATAGTATCAGACTGAAGCACTTCTCCATCTGAACCAGAAGATGTATAAGACTGAGTCAATTGATAGGATTTTGCATGCAAACTTTTTTTAGGAGAAAAAACAAGACCTAACGTCACACTCTCCGTCTTGCTTAACGGATGTGTGTACTGCAATCCGAAATCCATTTTCAGGTCACGCACCCTCAATTCCTGGTTACGGTTCGTATTATATGCTCCTGTTCCTTCACCACTCATGATTACAACTTGTTCATGCTTGATATTCCCAAACAGGAAACCGAAATTGGCTCCCACGGCTAAACGTTTTTTCCAGATATCAATAGAGACACCTCCATAGAAATCACTCAAACCGCCTGAGCCGTTATAAGTTTCCGTAAATGTAACTCCTTCGTCGTTACGCAAAGCACCAAACTTATAACCGACATAAGAATAAGGCAACAAACCGAAACTCAAGGCTATCCGGCGATGAATCGGAAACTGCATTGCAATATATTCCACGTTTCCGTTGATATCGTTCTGACGGGCATTTCCGTCATCAAACCACGACAACTGACCGGCTACACCAAAATCAAAGAGAAATGTCAGGGAGTCCATGCAACTGTATGATGCCGGGTTCATCGGATTTATTTGTTTCGGCGAACGTAATCCGTAACCAACACCGCCCATGGCTCGACCTGCGCCGAACGAACGTTCTCCCAAATCACCATACCCGAAACGGGTATAGGGCGAGTTTGTATTGTTTTGCGCCATCAAAGGCAACAGCATGAATATAAGAACGCTTGTTATTAGTACTTTATTAATCTTCAACATTATACTCTAAGATTCTGTTTAATCCTGTCAACACTAAATTAATGTCTGCAAAGATGGAGTTTTTTAGTCGTCTTTCAAAATAAAACGAATGACCGCCTGTTAAAAAAACCAAAAGGTTAGGATATTTTAGCCGAAGCATTTCGATATACCCATCCATCTCGCACACTATACCATTTACTACTCCAGCCTGGATGGCTGTTTCCGTATCCGTTCCGACCAAAGGAATGTATTCCTGCTCGACAACCAAAGGCAATTTCTCCGTAAACAGGTTCAATGCTCTGAACCGGGTTGTCATTCCAGGTGAAATATTCCCTCCTAAATAAGAACCGGAAGCATCGATCAGTTCATATGTAATAGCTGTTCCGGCGTCAATCACCAGCAAATCCTTTCCTGGTTGCAGGTAATTAGCCCCGACAGCGGCAGCCAGCCGGTCTTTACCCAACGTTTTAGGCGTTTTATATTGCACCTTGATCGGAAGAGATACCGTTTCGTCCAAAAACACAAAATTCCGAAGATTGCTTCCCAGGTATTCAACCAATTCGTCATCTTTATCTATCACTGTCGAGAATATCCCTTTCGTCAGCGGGTACTTCTTAAAGATAGAAGAGACAACCTCCACGTCGAATTTCTTAAACACAAAAGAAGCCTCCATATGCCTCTTATTGTATACAGCCACTTTCGATGATGTGTTTCCTTGTTCTATAATGAGATTCACGTGTCTGAATTTTTCCGCAAAGAAAAACAAAAATGATGAGATAACAGACATATCGAAGGCACAAAGTATAAAAAACAGGAAAGGAATGACTTCCTCTCCTGTTCCATCACATAATATAAAGTTCAATTAATCAGCCAGAATCACCAATTCAGCACCCGATGCAAAATCCTGTCCGCGCTGCTCGCTCAATGCTGTAAAACGGATATAGCGGGCTTTGACCGGCTGATCGAACAGCACTTTCTTTTCCTTCTGGTTATTTTCAAAAGTACCTTTCAAGACCGGTTCACCCCAGTTTTTACCATCCAGGCTGACACTAATCGAATAATCCTTGACATGACCATTCGATCCGTCCTGCCGGGGAAGGAATGAAAAACCTTTAATCTGTTTTACTTCCCCTGCATCCAAATCCACCCAATGCGGATATTTGGCAACGGTAACGGAAAACATCGTATGCCAGATCGTATTCGGATCACCATCCGTCAGGTTCTTGGCATCTCCGTAACCGGACTCTTCGCTGCTTGTATAGACCACTTCCGTCTGAATACTCTCGATCTTGCTGAAAGAAGCCGTTGCATTGATTTTCGGATTATCTTTAAACCAGGCTTTTACGGTACCACCATTGCGGAACGGTATGGCTTCCGAATATTCCTTCGCTTTTCCTTTCCCGTCGGCCGTATAGCAAATCACAGCGTCTTTACGAGCCGATGAGAGCTCAACGGATCCGGCGCGATTACGCATGATTGTCAACGGCATTTCTCCGGCGGGTGCAACATTTGCCGTAACGGTTACATCTTTTCCGGCAGGACGGATTATAAAGCCCATGTCATGATGTCCGGCAAAGACGCGATCCTGTTCCAACGGTCCGCCTTGTCCGCAACTGTTACCACCCAACCCGGTCACAGCCGCATCCAAATGCAGATACGTATCCCCTGCAACCGGCAACTGGTAGGGATGAGAAGCCAGAATCAAATCCAACGCAGAATATTGAAGAGCCGATACAGACAAACGGTCGGTAGCCACAAACACAGCACCCTCGCCATCCGGATCGGTCAGGGCACACCAGCGTACATCCTCGTGGTTGCCCATATCTTGCGGTTTCGGGAAATTCACAAACTCGCCAGCCACCGTATTCCTATGCTGTTCGATAAACTGTCCGCTCTTGCGGTCAGCATAGTTATCGATCGGGCCACGTCCGTAATAAGTGAAGTCTGCATACTGCTGCGGGATTTTCATTACATATCCTAGGCGTGGCAATACCAGACTCGGACGGTTAGAAGTGATGCTCGACTGCAACTCGACAGACCCGTCAGGATAAACGGTCCAGATTTGATTCGTCGTAAACTTGAAATCATTTTCCCCGAATCTCCTATCTGTCAGTTCCTCTATACTATTTTTTCCCGTACTGGTTCCACCTTTGATCTTAGCACCGTTCGGCGCCTGCGATTCGACAGTGAAAGCCAAGACGACCGTACCGTCGTTTCTTTCCAAAACCGTACTATTCGTTGCCCGATGTTGCAGGTTATGCAAGCCGTGTTCAAACCACTGCGAATAGAACCAGTTGTCGTTATTGGTAAAAGCACGCAAAGCATCGAGCTTCGGACCATTTCCATCGGCTATAATCGTCTTGCCTCCGTAGGCCAGGCTGTAAATCGTACCCGTCTCCATATCGAACTTAGCAACGAAACCGTCACCACTCACCGTTTTAATCGAAGTATCCGATTTATCCAACTTCACCTTTCCGGCAGAAGCCGTCACGGCACTGATGGAAGGACGCGCCATAGCTTCCTGCAACAAAATTTGTTCCTCCGCCGTCACAAATCCTTTTTCAGCCCACGGCATATCATCTTTAAGAAGGAACTGCACCTTTACAAAATATTCGGAATCATTCTTCAACTTGTCAAAAGGCATAGGTATTGACACTTGTGCTTTAGCACGGGCAGGAATCGTTCCGGAATTAACCAAACCGAATCGAATCTCCTTTCCGTCTTCATAAAGCGACCATCTTATATCATAATCCGAAAGGTCCTTAAAATAGTATTTATTGAATATCTCAAAAAGTCCCTTCCTGACATCGACCGCTTTCACACCAATATGCTGATAGACTTTCTTCACTTCATAATACTGCGGTTTCGGTTCCAGATCACCGAACACAATGCCATTCATCACGAACTGACCGTCATTCGGAGTATCACCGAAATCCCCACCGTATGCCAGATATCGCTTACCGGTCTTTTTATCATAGTTATACATCGACTGGTCCACCCAATCCCAGATAGCACCGCCACAGAAAAAATTTGTCGATTCTATCGCTTCCCAGTAATCCACCAGGTTACCGCAGGCGTTCCCCATCGAATGAGCATATTCGGAAATATGGAACGGGTATTTGATATCATAATCACCTTTCACCGCACCACGCGTCCAGCCAATAGACGGATACTGGTTCGACCCCATATCCACTATATCATTATTACGTTCATATTGGACGGGACGGGATTTATCCACCTGCTTCAACGCATCATAAGCAGCCACGAAGTTTTCACCAGGTCCCGCCTCGTTACCCAACGACCAGATCACGATAGACGGGTTGTTGATATTAGCATGAACCATCTCCATCACACGTGCGACATGCGCCTTTTTCCATTCTACCGGATGTGAAAGGGAGGCGGCCCCGTAATAATATTCATGCGACTCGATATTGGCTTCGTCTTCCAGATAAAGACCATATTTATTACATAAGAAATACCAGTAAGGATCATCCGGATAATGCGAATTACGCACATGGTTGATATTGGCACGTTTCATCAGCATCACCTCTTTTTCCATCATATCGCGCGTGATGGCATGTCCGACCGCCGGATTCGATTCATGACGGTTCACGCCTTTCAGCTTGACAGTCTTACCATTTATATAATAGTAACGTCCCGCCAGCCCGAATTCATCTTCTTCAGCCGGTGTATCCTTGATCTCGACCTTACGGAACCCGACGATCGTAGAGGTTGTCTCCACCACTTTCCCTTTAGCATTCTTCAACTCTGCAACCAGCGTATAGCGATATGGGAACTCTGCCGACCATTTCCGGGGAGCTTTTACATTCAAGACAGCTTTCGTGGTCTGTATCTGTCCGGGATTTACCACATCCACCGCTGCCGAAACAAGCACATTTTCCACTTTGACGTTTTCATCCGAATACAACTCATTGGCATACAACGCATATTCCAGTTTATATCCCTTCGCAACCTTTTTATCCAAGTTGCATACATCGGCCGAGATTGCCAGCGAACCATCCGTATAAGTCACATCCAAATCCGGAATCGCCACCAAATCGCGCACATACACTTTCGGAACCGAATACAGAGCGACCGTCCGGAAGATACCCGGCAGGCGGAACATATCCTGCGCTTCCAGAAAAGAACCGTCGGAACTGCGATATACTTCAGCGGCCACCACATTCGTCCCTTTACGGAGGTAAGGAGTGATGTTGAAATTAGCCGTATTGCGGGAGTTTTTGGAAAAACCGACATATTGACCGTTGATCCAGAGATAAAAGAAAGAATCGACTCCATCGAAACTGATAAAAACTTCGCGTCCGTCCCAATCCTGCGGTATCTCGAAATTACGACGGAAAGAACCGACTTCATTCCGGTGCTTGTAAGTCGTCCAGTTTGCTGGCGGAGTACGCATCACACCTCCGCGCCAGTCATCGACCGCCACTTTATGCTGGAAGATTACCGGCTGGTTCACATAGATCGGAACTCCATATTTCAGGCTACCGTCTTTCTGGACTCCATAAATATTCCAACTGGAAGGAACCGGGATATTATCCCAGCCGGATACATCAAACTCCGTCTTATAGAAGTCTTTCGGCCGTGAATCGGGATCAGGCGCCCAATTGAACTTCCAGTCTCCATCCAAAGACTGCCAAAATTTACTGTTTTCCGGTAATACCTTACGAGCGCTTTCCACATCCTGGAAAGGGAAAATATAAGCATGCGGTTGTTCTTTGTTCAGAGCCAGGTTCTCAGGCGACTCCCACTCTTTACCGGTCGGTGCTTCCATCGGTCCGTAACTAAATCCCCCAAGCGGCAATTGATCAGCCATGCTATAGAAAGAAGCACAGCAAAGCGCTAAGGCTAACGAGATTTTTTTCATGATGTTCATTTTTAGGAATAATAGATTTTATTTGTGTATTCATTCTTAGACATGCCAAATCGTTCACAAATATAAGAAATTAACACAGCATATAAAAGAACTTCCAGGGCAACCGCACCAAAATTCGGAAATCCCGTTTCCCATCCCTGCAAATTACTCTATTATTTTCTGCAAAAACGGCTATAAAATAGGTAAAACCGGATGGTTTTTATTGTCCGGCATGGTACTTTAGTTGCCAGACATCCCCATGTTGCCATCCTTTACACCCGGGTGTAGAGGGCCGGTACACCCGGGTGTAAAGGATGGCAACACGGGGGTGTTTACGGAATTATGTGCTTGTCTTTGCTAAAAAAAGAGAGGGCTTTTGTGAGATGAAGAACCGTATTTCACCTATTTAATACCTATTATATTCGTTTTTACATTTGTTTATTCGATTATTTTATATGTTTTCTCAAAAGCAAAAGAAGGTAACATATTAGCTATCAATTATATAATAAATTCCATATGTTTCAGAAGTGATAGAGGAGTGATAGAGGAAAACGTCCTGTATCACAGCCTCTAACGATTGAATATCAATAACTATAACCTTCGCAGTGATAGAGTGATAGAAGGATTTACAAAATGGCTCTTACGCTGTAATGTCTGTCTTTTCTTAAAATAATCTACATTCCCAATACATTTTCCTCCGGCCTGTCGTATATTTGTAGTTTAATAATTAGAAGCAATGGCAATTCAATTCAGCATACACATAACTTTCTGTTTATGAAAAAAAATATATTCCTACTCTTTCTACTCTTTACCGCCGTCTCGCTTCAGGCGCAATACCCGTTGCTCAGCAAAGATGCCGAGATCAGCCTATTGACAGTTTCGCCATCGGAAGACGAAGTGTACACGGTCTACGGACATACAGCTTTGCGGGTAAGAGATGCATCGAAAAAACTCGATACCGTATTTAATTACGGGATATTCGACTTCTCGAAGCCCAACTTCATCTATCGGTTTGCAAAAGGAGAAACCGATTACAGACTGGCAGCGCAATATACACGCGACTTCCTAATCGAATATGAGATGCGGGGAAGCGAAGTCACCGAACAAATCCTGGATATCGATTCCGCAGGAAAAGCACGGATATGGGAAGCGTTGATGATCAATAACCGGCCGGAAAACCGCGTATACCGTTATAATTTCTTTTTCGACAATTGTGCGACGAGACCCGCTGCCATCATCGAGAAGCTGGCAGGTGGAAAAATAGATTATAACGTGCCGTTCAAGCAGCAGACGTTCCGCGATCTCATCAACTACTGTACGCGCAACAAACCCTGGCTTACGTTCGGATGTGACCTGGCACTTGGCAGTCCGACCGACCGGATCGCGACTCCCCATGAAATGATGTTCCTACCGCCCTACCTGAAAGAAGCGTTCGGTACGGCAACCATTACCGGTGCAGACGGTTCTCGGAAGGAATTGGTAAGTTCAACCAAAACATTGATAAACGGACTCACCGATGACGTAAAACCGGATACGGGCTTCTTTACGCCGCTTGTCTGCTGTTGGGCCTTTTTCCTGGTTGTGCTGGCTGTCACATTCGTTGAATGGCGACATAAATCCTATTTCAGGATTGTTGATTGCATCTTGTTTTTCACAGCTGGAATAGCAGGAATCGTACTGTTTTTCCTGAGTTTCGTTTCGACACATCCATGCGTTTGCCCGAACTGGAATATTATCTGGTTACAACCTTTTGACTTAGCAGCTGTTATTTTGTTTACAGTAAAAAAGTTAAGAAAGGCCGCATATTATTATCATTTTATTAACTTTGCGGCGCTTACGCTGATGCTGGCTGGCTGGCATTTCATTCCGCAGCATTTAAATACAGCATTTATCCCGTTGGTAATGAGCCTTTGGCTCCGTTCGGGATATGGCGTTTACAGAAAAATATGGAACATCGGGTACGAAAAATATTAACATCGCTCATCGCAATTCTGGCAGCAACCAACCTGGAGGCTCAACAAAGCACTCCCAAATTGGTCGTGTGCATCACTGTCGATCAATTGCGGGGTGATTATATAGAATACTTTTATAATACATTCGGCGAGCGTGGTTTCAAGCGGTTGATGAATGAAGGACTGGTGTATAACAACATACGGTTCGAATTCTCAGACATAGATGAAGCCAGTGCCTTTGCCACCCTATTCACCGGAAGCAATCCTAACTTCAATGGAATAGCGGGAAAGAATATCTACGATTTTGACAAGGAAAAGGAAGTTTCGGTCTTATATGACCCGGACTATATCGGCAATTATACGAAAGAGCATTATTCTCCCCGGAAACTGATCAGCTCCACAATCGGAGACGAACTGAAAATCGCTTCCAAAGGCAGAAGTGACGTATATGCCATTGCTCCCAACCCCGAAAGTGCGATCCTTTCCGCCGGACATGCGGCAAACGGTGCTTTCTGGATGGACGATTACAACGGCAAATGGGCAACAACGACCTACTACAAAGGGCTTCCTTGGTATGTGGACCGCTACAACAACGGCCCGGAATCTCTGTCGGCACGTTTGGAGCAGATGACTTGGACTCCCTCCCTGTCACTGGATAAGTTCAATGCATTTCCGTACGTGTTAGATGAAATTCCTTTCAAATACACATTCAAGGAAAATACAAACGAGTGTTTCTTCAACTTGAAGACCTCCCCTTTTATCAATAAGGAAATCAACCGCTTGGCGCTTCAGTTCCTCGAATACGGGGCTTTCGGTACACGTTCCTGTCCGGATATGCTTGCCATCACTTATTATGCAGGCAATTATCGCGGCAATATGCATAAGGAATACACCCGCGAGATACAAGACACCTATTATCAGTTGGACAAGGATCTGGAGCAGTTGTTGGACAAGATCGACAAGAAGGTCGGACTGAACAACACGCTGATCGTCTTTACCGGTTCAGGATATTATAAGAGTGAAGAAGAATATCCTGACGGCATGCAGCTGACAAATGGCGAATTCCATCCGAAACGTTGCGTCGCCTTACTCAATATGTACTTGATGGCGATCTACGGCCAACATACGAATTGGGTAAAAGGATTCTATAACAACCATATCTATCTGAACCGCAAAGCGATAGAAGACGCGAAGCTGGAACTGACGGTCATACAGGAAAAGGCGGCCGAATTCTTGCGCGAATTCAGCGGCGTGCAATTCGTTGCAACCGAGAATGTCCTTCGTACGGGCAACTGGAATGAAAAGACTTCCAAATACCTGCACGGCACCCACCTTTCAAGCCGTGGTGACCTGATCATCGAGTTACAGCCCGGATGGACCATCAACAACGACGATCCGAAAGCGAAAGTAAAAGTAATACGAAATAATGCAGTTATAACCCCGCTGGTATTTATGGGCAACGGTATCAAGCCGGAACATATCTACCGCGAAGTAAAAGCCACAGAGGTAGCCCCAACGGTAACCCATGTGCTGAGGATCAGGCCACCCAATGCGTCCCTCAGCTTGCCACTTAGAGAATTGACAATTGACAATGGACAATTGACAATTCCATCTAAATAAATATCCATTGACAAATACAAACAAATAAAATTAGTAACCATCCAATTGAAATCGTCAATTGCATTGTCAATTGTCAATTGTCAATTGTCAATTTAATAAGTTATGGGATTTAATGAATTTATGACGAAGCTGTTCGGCAATAAGTCGCAGCGTGACCTGAAAGAAATCACCCCGTATGTGGACAAGATCAAGGCCGTATATCCGTCAATCCAAAAGCTCTCGAATGACGAGCTTCGTGCAAAAACTGATGAAATCAAACAACGTATCCAGGATTACGTAGCCGATGAACGCGCTAAAGTGGAAGAACTGCGCAAAGGCATCGACAACAAGGAACTGGAAGAACGTGAAGCGATCTGGGCAGAAGTTGACAAGATCGAAAAGAATATCACTGAAAAGATGGAAGTGGTACTGGAAGAGGTACTTCCAGAAGTCTTTTCTATCATGAAAGATACGGCTCGCCGTTTTTCTGAAAACGAAACGATCGAAGTAACGGCAAATGACTTCGACCGTAACCTGGCTACCAAATACGACTTTGTGGAAATCAACGGCGACAAGGCCATCTATCACAACCATTGGGTAGCAGGTGGCAACGAAATCACCTGGGATATGGTCCACTACGACGTACAGTTGTTCGGTGGTGTCGTACTGCACAAAGGCAAGATTGCCGAAATGGCGACCGGTGAAGGTAAGACATTGGTGGCTACTCTGCCGGTATTCTTGAACGCATTGACCCGCAACGGTGTACACGTAGTAACCGTGAACGACTACCTGTCAAAACGTGACTCGGAATGGATGGGCCCGTTATATATGTTCCACGGACTGTCGGTAGACTGTATCGACAAGCACCAGCCGAACTCCGACGCCCGCCGTGCCGCTTACAATGCCGACATCACATTCGGTACGAACAACGAATTCGGTTTCGACTATCTGCGTGACAATATGGCGATCAGCCCGAACGACCTGGTACAGCGCAAACACAACTACGCCATCGTCGATGAGGTCGACTCCGTGTTGATCGACGATGCCCGTACACCGTTGATTATTTCCGGTCCGATCCCTCGCGGCGAAGAGCAGCTGTTCGAACAGTTCCGTCCGAACGTGGAAGTAGTCGTAAACGCACAGAAAGACCTTTGTTCCAAGATGCTGATCGAAGCCAAGAAGAAAATGGCAAGCAGCGATCAGAAAGAGGTGGAAGAAGGTTCTATCCAACTGTACCGTTCTTTCAAAGGATATCCGCGCAACAAGGCACTGATCAAATTCCTGAGCGAACAAGGCGTAAAAGCCCAGATGTTGAAGACGGAAGAATATTTCATGTCAGAAAACATGCGTCACATGCATGAAGCGACAGACGAACTGTACTTCGTGATCGACGAAAAAAATAACAGTATCGAATTGACCGATAAAGGTATCGACTTGCTGACCGGCAAGACCGATGATCCGACATTCTTCGTATTGCCGGATATCACCTCCCAGCTTTCCGAACTGGAACATATCCAAAACGAAGAAGAAAAACAGGCTAAGAAAGACGAATTGCTGGCCAACTATTCCGTCAAGAGCGAACGCGTACATACGATCAACCAGTTGTTGAAGGCTTACACTTTGTTCGAGAAAGACGACGAATATGTCGTGATGGACAACAAGGTCATGATCGTCGACGAACAAACGGGCCGTATCATGGACGGACGCCGCTACTCCGACGGTCTGCATCAGGCTATCGAAGCAAAAGAACGTGTGAAAGTGGAAGCTGCAACACAGACATTTGCAACAATCACCCTGCAGAACTACTTCCGCATGTATCACAAGCTGTCAGGTATGACCGGTACGGCAGAAACGGAAGCCGGTGAATTCTGGGACATCTACAAACTGGATGTTGTCGTAATCCCGACAAACCGCCCGATCGCCCGTAACGACATGAACGACCGCATCTACAAGACGAAACGCGAAAAATATAACGCCGTAATCGAAGAGATCGTCCGGTTGACCGAAGCAGGACGTCCGGTACTGGTCGGTACGACATCCGTCGAAATCTCCGAATTGTTGAGCCGTATGCTTACTATGCGTAAGATCAAACATAACGTCCTGAACGCGAAATTGCACCAGAAAGAAGCTGAAATCGTAGCGACTGCCGGACAGAGCAGTACGGTGACGATCGCCACCAACATGGCCGGTCGTGGTACTGACATCAAGCTATCGCAGGAAGTAAAAGCAGCCGGCGGTTTGGCCATCATCGGTACGGAACGTCACGAAAGCCGCCGTGTAGACCGTCAGTTACGTGGTCGTGCCGGACGTCAAGGTGACCCGGGTTCTTCCGTATTCTTTGTTTCTCTGGAAGACGATTTGATGCGTCTGTTCGCATCTGAAAAGATAGCCGGATTGATGGACAAATTAGGGTTCAAGGAAGGTGAAGTGTTGGAACACAGCATGCTGAGCAAATCTGTTGAACGTGCTCAGAAGAAGGTGGAAGAAAACAACTTCGGTATTCGTAAACGTCTGTTGGAATATGACGATGTGATGAACTCGCAACGTAACGTAATCTATACCCGCCGTCGTCATGCTCTGATGGGAGAACGTATCGGTCTGGACGTATTAAATACAATTTATGATACATCCGTTGCAATCGTCGACCAGCATGCCGATGGTGACTACGAAGGTTTCAAGCTGGAACTGTTCAAGACTTTCGCAATGGAATGTCCGTTCACGGAAGAAGAATTCAAGAACGGCAAAGCCGACAAGCTGGCCGATAAACTGTTCGATGAAGCGTTGCAGCTGTTCAAACGCCGCATGGAACGTATGACTCAGGTTGCCAATCCGGTGATCAAACAAGTTTACGAACATCAGGGTGCGATGTATGAAAACATCATGATCCCTATTACGGACGGTAAACGTATGTATAATGTTTCCTGCAACTTGAAAGAAGCTTACGAAACAGAAAGCAAAGCTATCACGAAAGCATTCCAAAAATCGATCGTCCTGCATACTATCGATGAAGCTTGGAAAGAACATTTGCGTGAAATGGACGAACTGCGTCACTCGGTACAAAACGCCAGTTACGAAAATAAAGATCCCCTGTTGATCTACAAGTTAGAGTCTTACAACCTGTTCAAGAACATGGTGGATATGATGAACCGTAAGACTGCTGCCGTCTTGATGCGCGGGCAGATCCCTGTTCGCGAAGAACCGACCGAAGAAGAAAAGCAGGCTATGGCTGCCCGTCAAGCAGCTATGGAAGAGGCTGCCCGTCAGCGTATCGCTATCCAAAGAGCTGAAGCCGAGCGCCACCAGGACATGAGCAAATATCGTACTGAGAAGACCGATATCTCCGGTAACAACAATCCGGAAGAACGTGCCCAGCAACAACCGCGCCAGGAACCAGTTCGCGCCGAAAAACGCGTAGGTCGCAACGACCCCTGTCCTTGCGGAAGCGGTAAGAAATATAAGAATTGCCACGGGCAAGGTTTATAATCCTATCCTGTAAGATCAAAACAAAGGCGGCTCTGAAGGTCGCCTTTGTTTTCTTTATAAATCTAAAAAAACATAAAATCCTTTTGTCTCTTACATTACACTTACTACCTTAGTCGAACTAATTTAAATATTACATTTAATCACCATGAAGAAAATTATCTTATTACTGGCTTTTTGCCTGAGTGTAGGCAATTTATTCGCACAAGATGCGAACGCAGACAAACTGCGTGAAGAAGGAGACGCAGCCATGACTGCAAAAAACTATCCCGAAGTTGTAGCAAAGTACAGCGAATACTTGAAACTTACAAACTATGAAGATGAAAGCCGTATCTTTAACTGTGCATTTGCAGCTTACAATGCCAAAAAGTATGACGATGCCATCAAGTTCTACGACATGGCCATTCAAAAGGGCTATAAAGCGGACGACGCCTATGTAGGCAAAGCGATGTCTTTGCGTAGTCAGGACAAAGCTGCTGATTTTACAGCAACAGTTGAAGCTGGTCTGAAAGCAAATGCCCAAAACGCAAACCTCGAAAAACTTCTGTATGCTTATTGCATGAAGAAAGGACAAGCAGCCCAGAAAGCAGGTAAGACAGAAGAAGCAGAAGAACTGTTCAAAGACGTATTAGTTGTAAGTAACGCCAAATATAAAGGCAACGCTCTGTACAGCCTTGGCGTTATGTTCTACAATGCAGGTGCAAAAATTCTGGCCGATGCCAACCCGATCGCAACATCCGATCCAGACAAATACGCTGCTGAAAAGAAAAAAGCAGATGCTCAAATGGCAAAAGCAAAAGGTTATCTGGAACAGGCAGTCGCTTTGAACGCAGCCGATGCTAATTCCAAAAAGATTCTGGATGCTATCAATGCTGCTGCAAAATAAAGTATAACGCAATAATTAAAAAGAGGACTGAAGTCCTCTTTTTTTATTTATACAAAAAGCGAATCATATAAATCCGTACGACAGAGATCCGGCATAATATCAGCCACACTCGGAACAACTATCGACCGGTGTTTATTCAAATGTTAATCCTTTCCAAATCGTCCGGTACATAAACGGTTCCGGAGAATGCCTGTGCAGCTTCACGCATATAAGATTGCTTGCGGGTATCCAAGTTACGGTCTTCGGTGTGATATAAGACCAAATTCTTCACTCCCAATTCCGCAGCCAATCTCCCGGCGTCCAATGCCGTACTGTGGTGCTTCTTATAAGGTTGGAAAACTTCCCGATCCTCATACAAGCAAAAGGCTTCGCATAAAAGCCAGTCCGCATTTTCCACATAAGAGCGGTTTATCACATTATAAGGTTCGTCTCCCAGACAGACAAACGACTGTCCGTCCGGCAGCTGCGTTCGAAATCCGAACTGTTTTTCTTTGGTGGATGCGATATCGAAACATTGCAGGCATAAACCTCCGGCTTCAAAGGTCTCTCCATCCTTCACCTCACGAAACTCGACTGCGCTCCCGATCAATGCGACGATCTTTGCCGGCAGCAATTTCCGGCAGATCCAATCCAGCACTTCCAACACCTTATCATGTCCATACACCCGGAAAGTGCCCGTATATTGTCCGGACAGCATTTTCTGCATAACGATACGGACCATCCAGACAGCCCCCAATATATGGTCGGTATGAGCATGTGTCACAAACATATCATGTATCTCGCTTATCGCGATTTCCGCTTTCTCCAACTGTCCCAATATACCGTTGCCACCTCCGGCGTCGACCAGTAAGATGTTCTTTCCGGTCTTAATCGTGAAACAGGTGTTATAACATTTTGTAACGGTAGCATTACCTGTTCCGAGCATAGTCAGTTCAGTAGTCATATTTTCAATCATAAATGTAGGTTTATCTATATTTTATTACAGTTACTTATTATCATTCCGTCCGGTCAAGCCTGTAAGCCCGATACTACTCGAACAAAATTCTAAACCTCGTCAATCCGTCCGCATACGTCCTAAGAGAAAAAGAACAGTTGTGCTTTTGAAGCACTTCGCGGATAAAGATCAAGCCGATGCCCTGACCACCGCGTTTGGTGGAAAAGAAAGGGCTGAACAACTTGGCCTCCGTTTCCTTATCAATGCCTTTACCAGTGTCGGCAATCTCCAGGCAAACCGGATTACGGAAGGTACGGATATAAATCTCGCCATCGTGGCCGATCGCCTCGGAGGCGTTCTTGATGATGTTGACCAATACCTGTTCGAAGAGTGAATTGTCCAGATTGACAATCGGCGAGACGGAGTCCAGCTCCATCACGATCCGGATATTCCGGTTCAGACAGATCGTTTCCATAAAACGTTTGCAAGAAAAGACAACTGCATTCAGCGGCTGTGTCTTGGTTTGCGGCTCCGGTATGCGGACCACATCTGCAAAATTCGTGATAAAATGGCTCATACTGTAACAACGCTCTATCGAAACGCTCAAAACTTCACAAATATCTTCCGTATCCTGCATCCCGCTGAAGGTCGCTTCAAGCGTATCCAATGTAGAAGTAATGCCAGCAGTCGTGTTATTCACCTCATGGGCAATCATGCGGATCACCTTTTCATACGCTTTCTTTTCGGCCTTGAAGACCTCCTGCGTCAACATTTCCACCAGATAGAACGAATGATGGAAGCCACGGTCCACAAATGATGAATGCGTACATTTATAGATATTGGCATCGTTCAGGCGAACTGTCTGCGAATCATACAAGGGGATCGGCTCCAGCTCTGCCGCCAAAGGTGAATCCAATTCCGACAGACGCTTACCCACAATATCCGGCAAGGAAGAGATCCCCAACATCTTACGAGCCGCCGGATTAACCGAAAGGACTTCCTTATCGAGATTCAACATAATCACTCCCATCGGTGAAGCATTGATCAGCAGATCCAGAAAATGATTCTGTTCCCTTAAATGCAGTCGTTCGTTCTTCAACTGTTCCATCATCTTGTTGAATATATCGACAATACGATCTGCCTCCTTCTGTCCCACACGGCTCAGACGGGAACTGAAATCCTGTTCCTTCAACAGCTCCATACCGTTCCCAATGATATGAAGCGGCTTGATGATACGGCGATAGAACACAGACAAATAGAGAACCGTCAGAAGTACGAGTCCTTCCACCAAGAAGAACAGGGAAACCGATTCCGTATAGAAAGCATGATAGGTAATGATTGCCAATACAGACAACAGCAATGCAGTCAATATCCAAAACAGTCCTTTTATTCTCATCAGCCGGGACGATTTACTTGTCTACAGGTATATCATATTTCTCTAGACGACGGTACAGGGCTGCCCGACTGATGCCGAGCGCCGTAGCAACGTGTGAAAGATTACCGGCATGTGTCTTCAGTGCCTGGAGAATCGTTTGCTTTTCCAACTCGTCCAACGTCAGGCCTTCAAGCGAAGAAGCAGCCTCAGCCTTTGCCGACAGCATCGTATGGAAGCACTGGCTCTCGAAATCAGAGGCTTCCAAAACAGCCTTGCCTGATACCAATATCGTCCGTTCCACCAAATTCTTCAACTCACGGATATTACCAGGATAAGGCAGCTTTTGCAGGAAGGTCAAGGCTTCCGACGAAAAGCGGACGGTAGGCAAGCCGTTTATCTCCGATTGTTTGTCGGCAAAATAGCGTACCAACAGAGGAATATCGTCTTTACGCTCACGAAGCGCAGGTAGGTGGACGGTTATCAAGTTGATGCGATAAAACAAATCTTCCCGAAACATGCGCTCTACCACCATTTCACGCAGGTTACGGTTTGTCGCGCTAACCACACGGATATCGACTTTGCGAGGACGGCTATCGCCCAAAACCTCGAACGTCTGGTCTTGCAGAACACGTAACAACTTCACCTGACAAGACAGTTCGAGATCGCCGATTTCATCGAGAAAGATCGTCCCTTTATTTGCCATCTCGAAACGTCCGGTACGATCGATATAAGCATCGGTAAACGCTCCTTTCTTATGCCCGAACATCTCACTCTCGAAAAGGCTTTGCGAAAGTCCGCCAAGGTTGACCTTTACGAACGGCTCCTTCGCACGTGAACTGTTCGTATGAATCGCCTCGGCAATCAGTTCTTTGCCCGTTCCACTCTCTCCGGTTATCAGGACTGAAGCGTTGGTCGGAGCAATCCGGGAAACCGTCCCCAGCACATCCATCAACGGAGCGCTCTGGCCTATGATCTTGTCAAAATGAAATTTATTATCGGCATCCAGGCGGTTCAATGGCATTTTCTGCTCCTTCTTCTGTTCACTTAGTTCGATCGCCGTACGGATAGATTTCAGCAGTACGAGATTATTCCAAGGTTTAGTCACAAAATCGAAAGCTCCTGCTTGCATTCCCTGTACGGCAAGCGAAATAGATCCCCATGCCGTCATCAGAATAACCGGGACATCGGGCTGGAATACCTTCACCTGCTTCAGTAGTTGTATACCCTCTTCACCGGTCGTAGTCAGTGTAAAGTTCATATCCATCAGGATAAGCTGCAACGTCGTCTGGCGTACGACAACCAACGCCTCTTCCGGCCCCGGAACAGCTTCCGGTTCGAACCCGGCTCGTTTCAACAAGAAAGTTAGCGAAGAACGAACGGCAGCATCATCGTCTATTATCAAGATCATTGATTTATGATTTCAAATTTATGATTTGCAAATTTATAGAATTAAATCAATCATCGCCTCACGATCTTCTCAAATTCCGCATCAAGAGTCTGGTCATTAATGAAATCATAAAGAGTGACGCTGCGTATATTGTAATAGTAGTTCCAATAGTCGTACAATTCCTGGATATGCTTCTGTTTAGCCTCATCCTTCGATTGTTGTGCATCGTTCAGGTCCAGAATATTGATCTTTCCGATCATGAATGTCTCGATAGAAGTCTTGTAGCGCTTCTCGGCAATCACATCAGCTTCCTGAGCGATCTCCAATTGGGCAGCCTGGTTATTAAAGTTTTCCACCAACAGGAAAATATCCTGATTGAAACTGATTTCCTCCTGGCGAATCTTGGACAATGTCACATCGCGGTTAGACTCGGCAACCTTCACTTTGCCCCGGCGCTTACCCCAGTCGAGAATCGGGATCGTCATGCCGACTTCCACCACCTGGTTTCCCTTTAACCGGTGATAGGCAGCATCAAACGTATGGTCTTTTCCGGTATAACCGATCGTGGCAAAAAGGTTGATACTGCGGCGGTTTCCTTTGGCAGCCGCGACCTCGTAATCGGCTTCCAGCTGACGACGACGAATATTCTTGGCGAACGAATTGTTTTCCTGTGCTTTCTGTAACACAACCTCATAAATCATCCGTAGAGAAGGAGCGGACTCCGGCAGGATCGGCTCGATCACTTCCTGTTCGCTCAACCCCAAAAAAGCACGGAGCTGAAACATATTGGCATTGAGACCGGACTGCGCCTCAGTCAACTTCCCTTTCATCTGCAAGGCAGACAACTTCAGCTGCATCAGTTCACTCTCGGAGATATGACCGATCTTACGCTTGGCAACAGCTATCTCGTACAATTTATCGGCATTTTCAAGGTTCTGCCTGGCAATATGCAAGTTCTCATTCGCCAGCAACAAATTGAAAAAATAACCGATCGTGTTGATCGTCACCCCTTCCACACTCTCGATATAAGCGGCTTTCGCTTCCTGATAGCGTACAGGCTCGATACGCCTTTTCCATTTCTGATCGTTCACACCGAAAATCGGTTGCGTAAGCGTCAACCCGATAGGCACGCTCATATATTCGTTGAAAGCCCCTTTCCCCAACTGCCGGTTGAAATCGAGAGAAGAGTTCAACGATATCTTACCACCTGTCAAAGCTATATTCTGATCAATCGAAATCTCTCCGTTCAAGCCGAGCGAATTATTTTGGACAAAAGTGTACGAACCATCGGACTGCTGGTATTTGGTATACTGTTTACTATAAGCTGGAAGCGTCCCTTTGAAGTTTATCTCCGGTAACTGGTCGGCAACATGTGTACGGTATTCCCAATAAGCCGTTTTCAGCTCGTTCAAGGCAACTGCAGCATCCACCGATTGCATTTGTGCCAAGTTAATCGCTTCTTTGAGGGTCAGCCTGACAGTATCTTGTTCCTGTGCCTGCAATCCGACATCCGATAACAGGAGAGAAATGATGGCTATATAGATCTTTTTCATCGTAATAAATGTTTTGATCTACCGTTGGCAAAAGCTATGCCAAAAAGATATATAACTGATTATCTGCAACATGTTCCAAACAACAGTGTCCGAAAATGAACATAGTGTCCGTTTTTGAAGTATTATTAGTATCTTTGTCTCGTTCTCTCAAAACAATAAATAATATGAAAAACAGCGGCTTCACTTTCCGTAAACGACTAGCCAGTTTCCGGTATGCTTTTAACGGCATCCGTTTATTGATACAAAAAGAGCACAATGCGTGGATACATTGTTTTGCGGCTATTTGTGTGGTTATTGCCGGCTTTTTCTTCGGTTTATCCCAGACAGAATGGATAGCGGTCGTGATCGTAATCGGAGCCGTATTATCGGCAGAAGCAATCAATTCATCCATCGAATCATTGGCAGATTTAGTCTCACCCGAATACAACGAAATAATAAAAAAAACGAAAGACCTCGCGGCAGGAGCCGTCTTAATTATGGCAATAGCAGCCGCCATAGTCGGATCGATTATTTTTTTCCCTAAACTGGGATTCTGAATGACTATTTAAAAGAATAGTCCTTTATTTCATTGTTTTACAATTCTCTTTTCCTATATTTGTGCCATTATTAATTAAACATTAAAACAGGAGATTATGGCACGCACAGTAAATTATCCGAAAAGAGCGGAAAAAATTAAAGAAATGATTGATGATTTAGTAAAGGAAATGGGACATTCTCCACACAGAATGTCTAAAAAAGACAAAATCAAACTCATTGACATTGACTTTGAAAATATCGACGTTGTAACACTAATGCAAGTACAGGCACGTATCAGCCGCCTTATTCTTGAAAAAAGCAAATAAACGCAAATAAGACATATCTATAAATGAAACGAATTCTTACCCTGATTTTCATATTATTCGTTTGTTTATCGGGAAAGGCGCAGGAGGTTGAGATAAGCGGAAGCCGCAAGGCTGTCCGTACGTCAGGTGACGTGTTGGCGTTTGTAACGCCTGTAGCGAGTTTGACCACCGTATTGGTGTTGCAGGATTGGAAAGGATTGAAGCAAGGCGCTTTGGCAGGAGTTTCTACTATAGGTATGACATACGCCCTGAAATATCTGATCAAGAAAGAGCGACCGGACGGTAGCGACAAACATTCGTTTCCTTCCATGCACACCTCAGTTTCATTTACGGGAGCTGCATTCATCCAACGGCGCTATGGCTGGAAATGGGGAATTCCGGCCTATGCGATTGCCTCGTATGTCGGATGGAGCCGGACGTATGCCAAAAAGCACGACTGGTGGGACGTTGTGGCGGGAGCCGCTCTCGGAGCCGGAAGCGCTTACATTTTTACCCGTCCGTTTGCCACGAAGCATAACCTGTCTATCAGCCCTGTTGCGAGTGATAAACACTTCGGCATATATGCTTCCATGACATTTTAGAAAATTAAGCCCGGCTTCACAGAGATCATAAAGCCGGGCTTTTTCATACAAACAGTGAGCCATATTAAGCCTTGAGCTTTTGAAATCCAAACGATTATGGATAAAGAATTACCTGAATCAGCATTAGGCATCAAGCCTCCCAAGTCGTATATCCGCGTCAGCAAAAGTAATCTGCCTGGCTACAAAGGCTATAAAGCCAGTGTCATCTTCCGCAGTACGATCGGCATTGAAACGATCGCCGAACGTATTGTTAAGAAAAGAAACGTATACGGTAAAGAAACCCTTGTCACGGCTTTCAATATAATCAAAAACGAAATCTATGAGGCCATCGAAGAAGGCTTTAACGTCGACTTCGGTTTCGGCCGTACGGAGATCACTGCAAGCGGTAGCTTCGAAAGCCTGGGCGAGAAGTTCAACCGCAAGAAACATACCCTCACGCCTTGTCTCCGTCCTTCGCCTCAACTGAAGCAGCGCACGGCACGCATCCCGGTCGAAAACATCACACAGGAAACGTTCGCCAATGCTCCGCGTCCGGCCTATGTCAGCCTCAAGATCGAACCTCGCACTGCTGACAGCACCGAACCTTACAACCAGCTTCCTGCCGGACGCCATCCGTTCATCTCGATCTACGGCAGCCGCCTGACGCTGATGGGCGGCCTGCCCGGCGTCGGCGTCAGGCTCCGGTGCGTCGCTACCGATGAAGAATATTTCTATCCCTCCAGCAAGATGTCCGTCAACTCGGTGAACCGCCTTTGCTTCCCCACCGACATCGACTTTACGCCCGGTGAATGGGAAGCGATCATTGGTAGCCAGTACACTCCTACTTATCATTTATATAAGAAGGAACGTTACGGCTATCTCACCTTTACCGTTGTGTGACACCTCGATGGTTACCTGCATTGAGTATGCCTCATAGTTATGAGGCTTATTACCTCATAGGTTTGAGGCTACACACCTCACAGGTTTGAGGTTTATCACCTCATAGCAATGAGGCATGTCGGATGCAGGTAACCATCGAGCCTGCAAGATATCTGTGTTCAGAGAGCTGCGCAACGCTTTGCGCTCTTTACATCACCTGCCGCCCATCGAAGAAGCGCACGGTGCGTGAGGTCTGGCGCGCCTGCTCTTCGTTATGGGTGACCATGACGATGGTGCGTCCGTCTTCCTTGTTCAATTTGTGGAGCAGTTCCATGACTTCAGCTCCCATCTTGGAGTCCAGGTTACCGGTCGGTTCGTCGGCAAGGATGATGTCGGGATTGCCGACGATGGCACGGGCGATGGCGACACGCTGGCACTGGCCGCCGGAGAGCTGCGTCGGGAAGTGGCGCATGCGGTGCGAGAGACCGACCTTTTCGAGCACGGCGACGGCGGCTTCACGGCGTTCCTTGGCGCTGACCTTACGGTAAAGAAGGGGCAGTTCGACATTATCGAGTACGTTCAGCGAATTGATCAGATGGAAAGACTGGAAGACGAAACCTAACTTCTGGTTACGGAACTCAGCCAGTTGCTTGTCATTCATATTGATCGTATTGATTCCGGCAATCTCGACCGTGCCGGAAGTCGGAGCGTCCAGTAGCCCGATGATGTTCAGCAACGTAGATTTACCACAACCGGAAGGCCCCATGATACTCAGGAATTCTCCCTTATTGACCGTCAGGTTCACGTTCTCCAGGGCAACCGTCTCGATTTCTTTCGTCCGGTAGATCTTCTCAAGATTTGTAAGTGTTATCATAATCGTTATTGTTTGTTGTAGACAGGGTTGAAGCTGCCCGTTGTTATTATATTCTTTGTATGTGCTTCCAATCGGCAAATTGCGTACCAAAGAAGTAAATATCTATTAATCAATTATCAGACAAAACACAATGTGTCCAATATTGAACACATTGTCCGTTTTTGCATCACTCGTAACGTAACGCCTCCGCCGGAGCCAATCGTACCGCCTTGCGCACTGGGAACCAAACACCTATACAGATCATGACACCCATCAGAAGATAGGTAAAACCGAAAGTCATGAGAAAACGCATAAATGTAAGCGGTTGGCGGTAAGAATCGAGCTGGTCCATATAAACCATATTAAAGGCAAAGATGATCAACAAGGGCAATGTAAAGGCAAGCAAACAAAGTCCCTCGGTATACATATAGCGTTCCAACGTGATACGGTGAGCCCCCAAAGCCATCCGGAGCCCGATCTCTCCTTTGCGGTTCTGCATACGAAGCCAGAAAGTGCCGATGATGCCAAAGAAGACATTTACCAACATAAAGACCATCAAGGAGATTTTGTTATTCGCCTCCCGTTCTTTCTGACTCAATTGCTGTTCACGGAAAGAGGAGATCGGGGTAATGCCGTAGACATAAAGATTGTTGACCTTCAGCCTCTCTCCCATTCCGTCCAGGAACAGGTTCATCTCGTTCTGCGTATAAGGACGTTTCATCCGAACACAGAACTCTGCGCTGCTGGCACCGAAGCTACTGACAGTTGAATTGTAAGTTTCACCTTCCAAGCACTGGAAATAAGAGGCTTCCGGACGTTCGTATTCGTTCGTGCGGATGGAAGTGGAAACCGCAGCGATCTCGGATGACAGATCATGACCGCCATGATACACGCGACGACCGACAATATTCGGGGCACCGTGATAGAAACCTTCCGCCATTTCCGGTGTGATCACAATCACGTTATGCCGTCCGGCAACCTTGTCGTAGACCGGTTCTCCGTCGACCGTCCGGATACGGAAAAGGCGGAAATATTCCGGTGTGACATTGCGCATTTGGAACGACTCCATATGGGCCGCATAGATCGTGTCGCCATCCACCGGCTTGACTTCCCTCCAGGAATTGCCGTTCGAATAGGGACAAGAATAGAAAGTGACACAAACATCCTCCACTTCCGGGTTCTGACGGATCTGAGTCATCAACCGCGTCAAATCTTCCGGATCGGACGAATGATAGAGAGAATCAGGCACGTAGCCCGGCGCCTTTGCATCCAAATCGCTTAACTTAAAACGCCATACGTTTCCGATATCGAAGCCTAAAGGAGCATGATATGTCCGGTAATCCACCCAGAACGTATCTATCATCATCCAGAGCACTGCAGCCACCACCGCCAACTCTGCAAATATCCAGCCGTTGCTGCGGCGCTGGTTCCACATTATCTTTAAAATATGTCTGATCATTGTATTGGATTTATTTATTGTTCAATGCTTCCACAATTTGTTCACGGGAGATCCGGATTGCCGGAAGGCCGGCACTCAGCAGATTCAACAGTAGAGTGAAGAAAAGGGCGGCGGCAAACAGGACAGGCTTGAAAAGCATCTCGAAAGTAACCACTGTATCCTTTGTCAAAAGGAACGACTTGCCGAGTTGGAGCAAGATAACAGACAGGACGATTCCGATCAAGCCCCCGATCAGAGTGATAATCAGATTCTCGCATAAGACCTGCATCAACAGACGTCCTTTCGTTGCCCCGAACGCTTTACGAAGCCCCACCTCGGAGCGGCGTTTTTGAACGGACGATTGGACGACACCTGTCAGGTTCAATGTCGGCACCAACAACAGGAACAACAACAAAGGAGCCGTTTGCGTCAGATATTCTTTCCATCCCCTCCGGATACCTCCGTCCATATCATTCGATCCCAACGCTACGTCCAAGCGGGAAAACACGAAGTTCATTCCTAAGACAAACTCACGGCCGGCAGCATTATAACGGCTGACCGCTTGTTTGATTTCCGCACGGATCGCCTCGAAATCACTTGCCGAATAAGCTAGGATAACCCCTTGGAAACTACCGCAGACACCACCGCACGACCTACCGTTCACATAATTCGTATTGCTGGTATAGGGAACCCAAACATCCGCATAAGCACTGTTGGCTGCCCGCGTCGGAGCTTCCACCACTCCCGTAACGGCATACGGCACATAGCCCATCAACACCTCTTTTCCGATCGGGTCTTCCGATCCGAAAAGCTTGCGGGCCAACGTATTCGTAATGACCACACGAGGCAAGCCGGAAATGAAATCCGCCTCCGTAAACGGTTTGCCGGAAATGAAGCGGAAATCAAAGACCTTCCAGAAACCGGGATCGGTATACTTTATCACATACTCCTCGAACAGCTGGCGGTCCGACAGCGAGACGATCACCTTGCCACTCGCTATCGCCGTCACCGCTTCGGGGGTTTGAAGCGGATAAAGACATTCCTTCACGACACCATCGGACATGGCGGTCGAATTCCGGGTTTCACTATCCCGTGAATCTGCCCGTATCCCCATGATATAAAGCATCCTGTCCCGGTTCGACTCCGGTCGAAAACCGACCAGCTTGATTTGGAACTGGAGAATCACCACCAGTATCATCGCAATCGAAAGTGCCGTTCCAAGAATCGAGATCACACTGGTAAGGCGATTCTCCTTCAATATCTGGATAGCTTGTTTAAAATACTGTCTGAACATGAGAAAAGATATTTACGATTTATAATTTATGATTTCTTGCTTATGGCCAATGATGAACATCCCATAAATCTTTTCATTCATAATGCAAAGCCTCCGCCGGATTCATCTTTGCAATCCTGCGTGCCGGGAACCAGATACCGAGCCAGATCATACCGGCCAGCAACAGACAACTGCTTCCGAAAGTGACAAGAAAACGCCACCAGGTGTAAGCCAATCGGTCTGTGTCCGGCAAATCGAAATAGAGCATATTGAATATAAACACCAAAACCACCGGAATCGTAAAGATCAGCAAGAAAAGACCTTCCACGTTCAAAAAACATTTCAATGTGCCACGGGAAGCACCAAGAGCCGAACGAAGTCCCATTTCACCGCGGCGATACTGCGTACGGAGCCAAAATGTGCCGACAATACCGAAAAAGACATTCACCAGCATAAAACCGACAAGAGCTATTTTCTTCTTCAGATTGTCTATACTGCTTTTCAGTATAACCGGACGTTGTTCCTCCAACGGGATGACACTCGATACATACAGGTTATTCACTGACAGCCGTTCACCCATTTTCTCCAGGAAACTATCCATATCTTCCATACGAAACCCGTTTCTCATGCGGACCAGACAGTCCATATTTTGAGGCTTTGCATCGGAAGCTGATTTGGCAATATCTTCGTCGGTCCTCATCAAATAATAGAAGCAAGGTTTGCTTTTCACATATTCGTTCTGACGGATGGGAGAGGTAACGGCAGCAACCGTTTCGGAAGTCGTACTCTTGGAACCCCATTTCACCTGCTTACCTTTGCCGGACCGCCCTTGGAAGAAATCAGTCTCCATATCCCCCGATATGACAATATCGCCTGTACTTTCCTCCACGATCGGACGTATCGGACGGCCCTCCCTGTCACTAATCCGCAAGACATCGAAATAAGAAACAGTCACATTAAACATCTGGTAATAATTGGCCTTTACGCTTGTATCAGCATCCGCCCGTACCAACTGGGACCAACTGTTCGACCAGGTATACGGACAAGAATTCATCGCCAAACATATTTCATCCACCTGCGGAGCCCGACGGATGTTGTCAACCAAACGGACCAGATCTTCTCCATCGGTAGTCGTAAGCAACGAATCCGGGACATATCCCGGTATTTCAGGGCTCATCTTGCCGATATTCACCTTATAAACATTCGTTATATCGAAGCCCAACGGCTTGTAATAGGTATACAGATTCACTAACAAAGAATCCATCATAATACATAACACGGCAAAAACCAATAATAGTTCCACAAATATCCAACCGTTATTCCGCCGTTGATGCCAGATTATTTTCAATATGTGCTTGATCATCGTCTTCTTAATTTATAAGTTAAACTATTCTCCGTCTTTCAGGGATATGACAATTTTCTGACGGGCAATGCGCATCGCCGGTATGCCTGCCGAAAGCAGATTCAGCAGTAAGCTGAAAAACAAAGCCAATAAAAACACAGCCGGCTGGAAAATCATATCCCCGCTTAAAGCCGTATCACGGCTTTGTAGCAAAAAATCTTTGCAAACAGGCAAAAGCAACAGGGAAAGGAGCAGACCAACCAGACCGCCGATCAACGTAATCACACTGTTCTCGTACAATATCTGGCGAACCAACACGCCGTAAGTCGCTCCAAATGCTTTACGCACTCCCATCTCCGCACGTCGTTTTTGCACGGCAGACTGTGTTACACCCAACAGGTTCAAAGCAGGCACAAGCAGCAGAAACAACAAAAGGCTACCGGTTTCCAAAAGATAATCTTTCACATCCACCTTACGTTGCCCGATCGAACCGATCGCTATGTCAAAACGTGTAATAGGATTCTCGAAGAAATTAATCTTCGCATCCTGCTTCATCCCGTTATAACGTTCTATCTGCTTCAACAATTCATGCCGGATCGCTTCGAAATCACGGCTGTCCTTTGCCAACAGGCAGATAGAAAACCAGCCGGCCATATTTTCGGAACTGGTATTCGTCATCAGGATACGGTCGGTCGTATAGGGGACCCACACGTCACCGAAAGCCGTATCGGCGGCACGGCTGACGTCTTTCACCACACCGCAAACCGTATAGGTTGTCAAATCGATTATCACAGTTTTTCCTACAACGTCTGTCGTTCCGTATAATTTCCGGGCCACACTCTCGGACACGACTGCTTGTGTAATCCCCGAATCAAAATCCGCTTGCGTAAATGGTTTACCGGTCAGAAAACGGAAAGAAAAGACTTTCCAGAAACCGGTGTCCGTATATTTGATCTGATATCCTTTATACATCCGTTTCCCTGGTATGGATAAAGGCTTCAACTGCATGGCATAACCAGAAACCGCTTCCGGTATCTCCAATGAATAGAAACATTCCTTCACTGCTTCAGGAGACATGTTTCCCCGGTTCCATCCATTACTGGTCTTCACTTCCGTCCCACTATCCACATACATCATCCGGTCGCGGTTGTTCTCCGGATAAAAATTGGCGAACTGTATCTGGAACACCAGGACTACCACCATAATCATAGCAATGGAGATGGCTGTACCCGCTATGGAAATGACACTGACAAGACGATTCTCCTTCAGCATCTGAATGGATTGCTTGATATATTGCTTGATCATAAAACTTACTATTACACGTTAATCTTCTATTTTCAATTTGTTCTTGTCTTTATAAGCGTTCATGTCCGAGACAATGACCTGGTCACCTTCCTGCAGGCCACTAACCACTTCTACATATTCGAAATTACTGTCTCCCAACTGCACTTTGCGTTTCAACAACTGGTTTCCGTTTACGACAAAGAGTTCGTATTCTCCTTTTCCCACATAATAAGAAGAGTTGGCAATGCGGAGCACATCGTCTTTCACAGCATTCATCACATAGACATCGGTCTTCAAACCGGAACGAAGACGCTTATGATTGTCTTCCTCCAATTGGACCGTGAAAGAGATCACGCCGTTCTTCGACAAAGGAGTAACATCGCTGACCGTCCCGTCCAGTTTTTCACTGCCGATCTTGATAACCGCCTTACTGCCGGCAGCAATACGGTCTCCGTAGGTATCGGCAATCTCACCTTCGATCTTGAAATGAGACAAGTCGGAAACGATTGCCACCTTCGCTCCCTGGCCTATCTGCGAGCCGATCTCGTTGTTCACATAGGTCAGGATCGCCTTACGAGGTGAACGGATTTGGGCATCTTCCAACGTACGCCGAGTTTCGGCAAGGCTTTTACGGAAGATATTCAGTTCCAGCTCTTTTACTTTCAGATCCGCTTCGGCCAGCGCCTGTTCGTTCTTATATTTCTGCTCGTCTTCCTTCAGTTTGAGGATACTCACATTATAATCAAGTTCCACCTGGCGGACTTTATCGGTCGTACCGGCTCCCAAGCTGTCTAAATAGCGTTCGTTACGGAGTTCGACCGCTTTACGATCCAGCTCCATGCGGGAGACTTTCAGGTTCATTTCCATTTCCGAAAGTTTGTTGTGGTTCGTCACGCGTTGCTGTTCCAGTTGCAGGCTCTTCATCTGTTCCTCGTCCAACTGCTTGTTATACTCCGTCTCGGCGCTCTGCAAATCCAGTTTCAGGATAGGCGTGCCGACATCGACCGAATCCCCGCCTCGCTTATACACCTCCACAATACGAGAGTTGATCGGTGAATTGATGATTTCCTCAAACGCGGGGATCACTTTGCCAGACGCACTGACCGAAACTTCTATCACTCCCTTATCGACTGTCGAAATATTGAGGTCTTTCCGTTTAAGGCTGGTCTGAAGCATGGAGATCACGACTACGATCAGGACGATAAAACCGCCGACAGCTGTCCCTATCCTGATAAACTGTTTACGTTGCTCCTTTCTCTGTACTTCTTTTGAAATCTCTCTGTCCATATTTAATATTGCTTTAATTCTTCTTTTCCCGGCATTTCTACCTTGACGGCTTTCACAGGGCAAACTCCGTGCCAAAAACATAAATCATTGATTATATGGAAATACACTTCAAAACAAGTGTTCAATATCGGACAGTGTGTTCGGTTTTGAGAAAACTTTTCCATCCCGGTTGTTGTTTATTCGTAACAAATTAAAACGATAAATTATGAACACTAAAATTTCAGTCTTTACGATCTTCGTGGGGTTCGCCCTGCTCTTTGCCGGCTGTAGCAAAGACGACGAAAACATACCGGGCGGCATCGAACCTCCTAAAACCATCCTGGACGCTTTCAATGCCAAATATCCGGATGCCCGCGACACAGAATGGACAGTCAATGACGATTATTATGTAATTGACTTTGAAAACAACTCGCTCGATAACACCGCCTGGTTCGACCATCTCGGAGTATGGGCCATGATTAAGACGGACTTGCCGCTTAACCAGTTGCCTACGGCTATCTCGAACGATATCAAACAAGGCAAATATGCCGGTTGGAAGATCGAGGAAGCCGATACCATCGGCAGAGCCGGAATGGGAACCGTATATAAAGTAGAAGTAGAAAAGGCAGAACAGGAGACTGACTTGTATTACACTTTATACGGCGACCTGATCAAAGCGGTCGATAATGCTAAAGATGATGTTGACCGACCTATCTCCGTCCCCGAAAAAGTGGCCGACCTGATGGAACTGACCTTCCAGGGAGCTGAGTTGCTGGATATAGAAAACACGACTTTCGGTGTACAGTTGGCAATCCTCGACGGGAAGACTTTAAAGATTGTCGAATTAACCCAGATATATACATGGAAAAGTACGACCTGGAAAGTTTCAGAGCAGGAAGTCCCGACAGTTATCATGGATGCATTCAAGGCTTCCGAATACGGAAATGACCAAGTGGAATCCATTTACATGTTTACCGATGCCAACGGTGCATTCCACAAATTCAATGTCATCCACAACGGGCAGGCCGTAACGGTCGAGTTCGATGTGTTTGGAAATATCGTTACCAACAAATAAAAAACAGATAGGCATCGGATTCATAACGGATACCTGCCCGTTTCCAATCCGATGCCTATTCGCTTTTATCGGGATGATCACGAAATTCGACTTATTCGCTGATCAGTTCTATTTTTGCACTTTTCACACCCGAAGCAGAGGCTTCGAAGACAATGACACCCGGTGTTTCTTCTGTCTGTACGACTGCCGTCAGCTGTCCTTTGAAAAGGGACATCTGCGGAGCTTGGAAAGATTCGAGTGACGAAGGATCACCGTTAGCGGCCGCACGATAAGAACCGGAACCGCGGACGTTGAACTTCACCTTGTGGGTGGCGTCGGGACAAAGGTTACCGTTCTTGTCGACAACACGGACATTGATAAAAGAGAGATCCTTGCCATCGGCTTTCAGGCGGTCGCGGTCAGCAGTCAGTTCGATATGATGAGGCTTGCCGGCTGTATGAACTTCCTCTTCGGCAACAGCATTGCCATCCTTGTCATAAGCAACCACTTTCAAGGTTCCCGGCTCGTATTTCGTATCCATCCACATCAGGCGGTAACGTTTCTGGCGCTCGAAGCTCTTTTGGGCGGCCTCCGTATAGCTGCTGTCCAATTCAACACTCAGATCTTTCGTACGTTTTCCTTGACTCTTACCGTTGATAAACAGCTCGGCAGAAGGGTAATTCGTGTACACAAATACAGGCGTCACCTCCCCTTCACGTCCCGGCCAGGTCCAATGAGGCAGGATATGCAACGTACGTGCCGTTTTGTTCCAATGGCTACGATACAGATAGAAACGATCCTTCGGAATACCCGCAAGGTCAATGATGCCGAACAGGGAACTATGACTTGGCCAATCCGTATAATAAGGAGTCGGTTCACCCAAATAGTCGAAGCCAGTCCACACAAACTCACCGATACAATACGGTAAATCTTCATGCTGGATAAAGTCGTCTTCCGGAAGATTGGACCAGCCACAATGTTCCACGTCGTAAGAGGAAGCTTGGTGGTCATCGTATTTCGCCATCGCCTTGCGTTCGACCGGGAATTTATAAACGCCGCGGGAACTTACTGTCGAGGCTGTTTCGCTGCCTAAAACGATCCGCTGCGGCAACTTCTTATAGTTTATCTTGTACTTGAAAGGACGATAGTTGAAACCGGCCACATCCATCACGGCTGCAAAATTATTGTTGACCACGGCATCAGGAGCATCCATTCCCTGAGTTACCGGACGTGTCGGATCTTCACGATGGCAGATATCCTGCAACCATTTGGCAATCTTGCAATCCCCTTCGTTCCACTGGTTGGGCACTTCGTTACCGATACACCACATGACAACGCTCGGGTTGTTGCGGAAATTATGAAGCAGGTTCACAAGGTCTTTCTCCGCCCATTCATCGAAGAGCAGATTGTAACCGTTCTTGCATTTAGCCACATTCCATTCGTCAAAACTCTCCGCCATGATCATCATACCCATTTCGTCACAAGCCCTTATCAATTCAGGAGCAGGCATATTGTGGGAAGTACGGATCGCATTACACCCCATGTCTTTCAGGATCCGTATCTGGCGACGGATAGCAGCATCGTTGACGGCCGCCCCCAACGGACCGAGATCGTGGTGATTGCAAACGCCCTTAAAGACAGTACGCTTACCATTTAGGAAGAAACCCTTGTCCGGGATTATCTCAATCGAGCGGATACCGAAAGGAGTTGTATAAATATCCTTCAGCTTGTCGCCTTCATACAGACGGGTTTCCGCAGAATACAATGCAGGCATTTCAGGAGACCATAAAGACGGGGCTTGGATGACAAACTCCTGCTCTGCCTGATTGTTGTTATATTTCATCTGCGCAAGAGAAGTGCGGACAGCCGTCAGCTTCTGCTTGTTCGGATTCCACACGCTGGTTTCCACGCTATATTTGGCGGGATCGGCGCCTTCGGGAAGCACCACTTTGGTGCGCACGTTCACTTTAGCAAACTTCTCATTTACCGAAGGAGTCGTGATATAGGTACCCCAAACCGGAATATAGGCGTCTTCGGTAATGATCAGGTGAACATTCCGGTAAAGTCCGGCACCTGGATACCAGCGGGAAGATTCCGGCAGGTTTTCCAAACGTACAGCCAACGTGTTCTTCTCGCCCGGCTTCAGATATTTCGTGATATCGAAGTGGAAGGAGTTGTAACCATACGGCCAATAACCGACCTTTTGCCCATTGATATAGACATTGGCATGGCTCATCGCCCCGTCAAACAGGATCGTTGCCCGCTTGCCTGCCTGAAACTGCGGAACGTCGAACTCGGTGCGATACCAACCCACACCGACAAACGGCAACCCGCCGGTACGTCCTGCATGCTCCATCGCTTCCTTCTGGCCGTCCTGCGAGATAGCGACCTCCTGTTTGTCGTTCAGGGAACTGAAAGGGCCGTAGATCGCCCAATCATGGGGGACAGTCACGGACTGCCACTTACTGTCATCGAAAGCTGGCTTTATAAACTCATTGTTGTCTTCGCGGGTGAACTTCCAGTTTTTTTCCAACAGAAGCTCACTCCGTCCTTGTGCCGACAATGCCGACACGCACCCAAACAAGCCTACCAAAGCTGCAAAATAGATTCTTTTCATTCGTATTAATTGTTTTTTGTAGTACTTAGCGCAACAAAAATAATTAAATTTGCAACCTTTACAAACTAAATCTGCATTTTACAAGACATGTTGTTACAATTACTATTCGTTTTAATTGCAATTATCATCGGAGCCCGTCTCGGCGGTATCGGTTTAGGAGTATTAGGTGGCTTAGGACTGGCCATCCTCACTTTCGTATTCGGCTTGGAACCGACTTCCCCTCCCATCGATGTAATGCTGATGATCGTTGCCGTCATCGCCGCTGCCAGTTGCATGCAGGCAGCCGGCGGACTGGACCTGATGGTGAAATGGGCGGAAAAATTGCTGCGCAAGAATCCCTCCAAGATTACGCTCCTAAGCCCGTTGGTTACTTATATCTTCACATTTATTGCGGGAACGGGACATGTGGCTTATTCGGTCCTTCCCGTGATAGCGGAAGTGGCAACGGAAACGAAGATACGTCCCGAACGGCCGTTGGGGATTGCTGTGATCGCGTCTCAGCAGGCAATTACGGCCAGCCCGATCTCGGCGGCAACCGTAGCATTGCTCAGTATGTTGTCGGGACATAATATATCATTGATGGACATTCTGATGATCTCCGTTCCCTGCACGTTGATCGGTGTCCTGGCAGGAGCATTCTGCTCGCTACATGTCGGAAAGGAACTGGCGGAAGACCCCGAATACCTGCGCCGTGTCGCAAACGAGGAGTTCACAAGTGACAAATATAGGGCGAAAGGAGTCGAAAACCATCATGCAGCCCTCCTGTCGGTGATTATATTCATAGCAGCGACAATCGGTATCGTCCTGTTCGGCTCGATGACAGAACTGCGCCCTTGGTTCAGCCTGCCCGATGGCAGTCTCCGACAAATGCAGATGGCGCATATCATCGAGATTCTGATGCTCTCGGCCGCCGCCCTTATCCTGCTCGTCACCCGGACAGACGGGATAAAAGCCGTACAAGGTTCCGTCTTCTCCGCCGGTATGCAAGCGGTCGTCGCGATTTTCGGTATCGCCTGGATGGGTGATACCTTTATCGGTGGGAACATGGCGGAACTGAAAGGCTCGATCGAACATATCGTAACAGAAATGCCATGGCTTTTCGGTCTGGCCCTGTTCGTGATGTCCATACTTTTGTTCAGCCAGGCAGCAACCATCCGTGCCATGTTGCCGTTAGGAATCGCCCTCGGAATCTCTCCTTATATGCTAATCGCCCTTTTCCCGGCAGTCAATGGCTACTTCTTCATTCCCAACTATCCGACCGTGGTCGCCGCCATCAACTTCGACCGTACCGGAACGACGCATATCGGCAAATATGTCCTAAACCATTCGTTCATGATGCCGGGACTGGTCGCTACCGGAGTGTCGGTGGCGTTGGGACTGTTGATGATCCAGTTGTTTTAATGTAGAGATCTTTTGTCACTTCCAAGCGATATCAAACATCAAAGGTTATGACAAAAGTACTTCCCTTGCCGACTTCGCTGTCCACACGAATCGTGCCGCCATGGGCTTCGACAAAGTCTTTACTGATGGCAAGACCGAGGCCGCTTCCCTGTACTTTCGTGCCGGGAACGCGGAAATAACGGTCAAAGATACTCTGATGGTAACGCGGGTCAATTCCTTTCCCAAAGTCCTGCACGAATATTTCCACTTTCTTGTCCACCTGATGCGCACCGATAACGATACGGCCATTCTCCGGCGTGTAGTGGATGGCGTTGGAAAGGAGGTTCGTGAGTACCCAGGCGATCTTCTCACTGTCTACAAAGAGCTTGGATATTTTTTCAGGATACTCCACTTCGATATGGCAATTGAAGCGCTCCGCCTGCACACGGTTCGCCTTGATCGCATAATCGATCAGTTCAATCGGCTTCGTGATCTTCGGATTCAGTTGCAACTTGCCTGCCTCCACTTGTGTCATTTTCAACAATTCACCGGTAATTTCGAGCAGGCGGTCGCTGCTTTCTCGAATACTTCCGGCAAGCGCGATCTGCTCATCGTTCATATCTCCTATACGTTTATCCTCCAGCAATTTGAGACTCATAAGAATAGCAGAGATCGGGGTTTTCAATTCATGGGAAATAGTAGAGATAAAAGTCGTCTTGGCAGAGTCTAACTCTTTGAACTCGGTAATATTTTTCAGGAGGATCACATCGCCCACATACTCTGTCTCACGTCCATCGCCATCCATCACATGGATCGGGATATATTTGGCCTGAAAATAGCTTTCCTTATCATCTGCATAGATCTTTAAGGGCTCCTTTTTCTTGTCGTGCTGTATCAGTTCGCGTACCAGCCGGCGCAGCAAGTCGTTTTTCAACGCCAGTTCGGTAGCAGACTTTCCCATCACATTCTCACGTTTCAGATTCAGGATGGTGAGCGCCTCATCATTAGCAAAAAGAATGGAACGGTCCCGATCGAGCCCGATTATCGGTTCAGTGATGCTGTTGACAATCGCTTCAATATATTTTTTGGCCTGGATAATGTCAGCCAACGTGCTCTTCCTGTATTCCGTCAAGCGTTCCGCCATCCGGTTGAACGAGGAGGCAACTTCGGCAAACTCCTGGTTATCGCCCAAGTCGAGTCTCTTTTCGTAATTGTGGTTAGCAATCTCCAAGATCCCGTCGGTCAGTTTACGGATCGGCGACGTAATGGAACGGGGCAAGCGGATCAGGAAAGCAAAAGCAATCAGGACACAAGCCACCGCGATAATGCAAATCCATAACAATGCTTGGTCCGCCGTACGCTCGGCTACCTTGCTTTTCCGGTAGATCGTCGCCATATTCAGACTCATGATATCGTTAAGTGCCATCCTGACACGCTGTATAGTCGTATCGTTCAGGTCCCGGTGCATCGCCTCATATTGTGCGACCAGATGCGCCGTCGCCACATTCTCGTCGATCTCCGTGATATTCTTTTGCTGCAAATCCAGGTTCTTTTCAAACTCCGCACGTGCCTGCGGATCGTTCTTGATCCGTTCGAGGGCATCCAACATCCGGCGAGAATAAAGAAGCGAATTATAATTATCCGCCAAGATATTCTGCGTGTCGGAAGACATATCCGTAATATTCTGCACAGCCAGCCCGCCCAGCAGAACGATCATCGTAAACAAAAGGCCGATCCCGAAGGTCAGTTTCGTTTTTATTTTCAGTCTTAAGAACTTATCCATACGCTTATGCTATTATTATCTGGTCAATATTCAACTGCAACAAACTGTCCAGCAACGTCCTGTATCAGAAAACCGACAGCACCTGGTACGACTCGTCTACACCGGCAGTCATACCGATGCAGACTTTGAATGTGCATCTTCCAACCGGGGATTCCAAAATGCATTCGACACTCTCAACACACCAGCGCCTTTTCGCCCTACCGCCAATTCTATTTCACAATCAAAGGCCATATTCTTCGATCTTCCTGTAGAGGGTCGTCAAGCCGATACCTAACAGGCGGGAGGTTTCCGTCTTGTTGCCGTTGGTATACTTCAATACCTTTTGAATATGCATCTTCTCTACGCCGTCAAGGTCGAAGCCGGAATAGCTGCTGTCGGTATTATCTTGAGGGTTCTGTATTGTGAGCGGCAAGGTGTCTGCAGTCAAGGTGTCTCCATCGGAGATAATGAGGCTGCGCTCCACGACATTGCGCAGTTCACGGACATTCCCTTTCCAAGGATACCGTTTCAAGATACGGACATAGTCCGGCGAGATCGTGCGGATGGTCTTTCCTATCTTAGAAGACAGTGCGGAAACAAACGCCTCGACATGCAGAGGAATGTCGTCCACCCGTTCGCGGAGCGGCGGCAGGTGAATATGGAAAACAGAAAGCCTGTAAAACAAGTCCTCACGAAAATGGCCGTCGGCAATTTCTTTTGCTAAGTCACGGTTGGTGGCGGCTATCACACGCACATTCACCTTGACAGGTTTCGTGTCTCCAATCTTGAGGAATTCACCGGTTTCGAGAATACGGAGTAACTTGGCCTGAAGATCGAACGCCATCTCACCGATCTCGTCGAGGAAGATCGTGCCGTTGTCTGCTTCCTCAAACAGTCCTTTCGTCTCTTTGAGTGCACCGGTGAAAGCTCCCGCCTTATGCCCGAACATCTCGCTTTCCAACAGATCGCGACTGAAAGAGGAGCAGTTGATAGCGACAAAGGCTTTATCACTGCGGGAACTGTGCTGGTGGATGGACTGTGCAAACACTTCTTTGCCAGTCCCGGTCTCTCCGGTGAGCAAGACGGGAACATCCGTGGCGGCAACCTTGCGTGCCAAAGAAACAGCCTCCTCTATAGCAGGCGAACGGCCGATGACAGTGGCAAACGAATACTGTTTGCCTACAGCCTTCTGCTGGCTGTAGGCAACGGTAGCCTTTTCCATCGCCTTTGCAATCAAGGGAAGGATTTTATTGTTGTCGTCACCTTTGGTGATATAGTCAAACGCACCGTTCTTGATAGCTTGTACTCCGTCGGGGATATTACCGTGGGCCGTAAGCAAGATCACTTCCGAAAGGGGACGCAGGCGTTTCAGTTCAGAGACAAGCTCCACACCGCTCCCGTCTGGCAGGCAAACATCACAGAGCACCACTTCGGGATCGTTCTGTTCGAGCTGCTTGATACCTACTTTGCAGTTGGTTGCTTGGAACACTTCATAACCTTCCAGCCCGATAATACGGGACAGGAGGCTTAAAATTTGCTTCTCATCATCGATAATCAATACTTTTCCCATCTTCTTATTCTGCTATGAGGAAGCAAATATAGCATATTATTCAGAGGTGTCCATTATTTCCCCTACTTTCATACTACCTTAATTATAGTTTAATTATTTGCAAATATTCTAAACCCAGTACTAGTTATGTGTAATAAATATTACATTCGCTAAAATTGTCTACAAAATGAAAAAAGTTCTATTAGTTGCAGTCTCCGTACTGCTTGTCTGCACTTCTTGTGTAACGAAAAAAAAGTATCTGCTAGCCGAAAACGGACGCCTGGAAGCCATTGCCCGGGGAGACGACCTGCAGAATCAGCTTGTAAACTGCCGTGACAACAACGACGGCCTCACTTCACGTCTTGCTTCACTTGAACGGGATACCACCCGCATGGGCAAGAACATCCGCAACTATCAAAGCATGCTCAACACCAACATGACGGAGCAGGAAAAATTGAATTCACTCCTGAGCCAGAAGATGAACGAACTGGATGAACGCGAACGGACGATCAACGAACTACAGGATATGATCAATGCACAGACTGAACGGGTACAGAACTTGCTCAACAGTGTAAAGGATGCCCTCCTGGGTTTCAGTAGCGACGAACTGACCGTCCGCGAAAAAGACGGAAAAGTCTACGTTGCCATGTCAGACAAACTTCTTTTCGAATCGGGAAGCGCCCGTGTCGACAAGCGTGGCAAGGAGGCTTTGGCCAAACTCGCCGAAGTCCTTAACAAACAATCCGACATCGACGTTTATATCGAAGGGCACACCGATAGCAAGCCGATCAACACCGCCCAGTTTAAAGACAACTGGGATCTCAGTGTCATCCGCGCCACTTCGGTCGTCCGCATCCTGACAAAGGACTACGGTGTCAAACCTTTGCAGATACAACCTTGCGGCCGCGGCGAATTCATGCCTGTTGCCGACAATGAGACAGCCGACGGCCGTGCTAAAAACCGCCGTACCGAAATCATCATGGCTCCGAAGCTGGATAAGTTATATCAAATGTTGAACCAATAGCACTCATAGGAAGGCAGCTACCGCGATTTGTCCGTTACCTTTGTTTCTTTCAAAAGTAACGGACAAATTTAACAAAAAGCAAGCAAGTTTTCTCGTGAAAACCCTTATTCCAGCAGGATTCCGACCCCCATCTGCACGGTATCGAGACCCAGGTATCAGAGGAACCGAGATCCGGGTCTCAAAAAGAATAGATAGGTAGTTACTTAAAAATAAGCTATATGCTTTGATAAAAAATGTGCTTGTCTTTATGATAATATGATAGTGGAAAAACAACCATCATGCCTCCTATCATTTTTTGTACACCTTAATATTCAATCGGCAGAAGGCAAAGTATGATAGTATGACAGTATAAATAGAGATTGTTTTTATGTTATTTCTTCTTGCACCGCAAAGCAAAATACAGGATATACAGGAAAGACAACAACGGAATCACAAACCCAATCGCCATGTTATCGGCCCCGATATATCCCATCAGCATTGGGGCAAAGGCTCCGCCTGCTACTCCCATAACGATATAGGATGATGCTTTCTTTGTAGAAGAACCCATACCTTCCAGGCCGAGTGCAAAGATTGTCGGGAACATAATGGACATGAAGAAAAAAGAAAGATAGAGCGCATACAAAGAAACCGTACCGACAGACACGACGACCAACGCCATACAGACAGCATCCGCCAAAGCGAACCATGTCAGGAGACGGGCCGGAGACATCCACTTCATCGTAAAACTGCCGGACAGACGGCCGATCATAAACAAAGCCATTCCTCCGAAAGCCAAGATACGCGAAGCCTCAATATTCGTCATCGAAGTATCGACTTCCGTCACATAATTAATGAAGAAACTGAAAATTCCCGTCTGGGCAGCACAATAGCAAAACTGTGCAATAATAGCCCGGACAAACTGCGGATGTCTCCACATGGAGGCAGTACCGGATGCGGGTACATATTCTTTTTCTTCCGCATCCGTATCTTCTTCCACCTGTACTTCGGGTAGTTTGGTAAAGATGAAAAGAATGGCTACCAGTAAAACAACCGAGCCAACCAGGATATATGGTTTCGTCAACGTAAACGGATCGCTCTCCTCGCCACCGAATATCAGCATGCCACCGACCAGCGGGCCTAAAATCCAACCTAACCCGTTAAACGATTGAGACAAATTCAGGCGTTGCGCCCCCGATTCCTCCGGCCCTAAAATCGTGGAATAAGGGTTGGCTGCCGTTTCCAGAATACAAAGCCCACAGGCAATCACAAAAAGGGCGATCAGGAATGGAGATGCCGAATGCAGATAAGCCGCCGGAATAAAAGCGAACGCACCAACAGCAAACAGGCATAACCCTAAAATAATCCCTTTCTTATACCCGAACCGTTTCATGAACATACCGGCAGGGAGCGCCATCAGGAAATAAGCGATATAAGTGGAGAACTGCACAAGGCCGCTCTCTGCCTTCGTCATCGTAAAGACACCTTGAAAATGCTTATTCAATACGTCCAACAGACCATGAGCAAAACCCCACAACAAGAACAGGCTGGTGATCAATATAAACGGGACAAGATAAGACTTCCCTCCGGGAGCGGAAAACAAAGTTTTCTGATTATTCTTTTTCATGCTTGCTATTTATTACGAGTCGGCAAAGATACTCTTTTTTTTCAGATAATACCCTCCTCCCATATAAGAGACCGTATAAGCCGAATCCGGCGAACTGCGGTAGACAGAAATCTCGCCGAACACATACAGAGCCGAATCCAGATCCAGCCGGAGAATATCCGGATATAAATCATCCGGGATCGAATCGGACGGAGCCAACCCAACCTTCTCCATCTGGCGGAAAAGCAAAGAATCTCTTTCTGCTTCGAAAAGAATTAGTGAGTTTTTATCGCATAAATAGAAGGTGTCCATCTGTATCATGCTGTTTATCGGGCCTTCGTCATAGCGGCCGACAGCCTGGAGCGTTTCATATCCCGTAATATCCAAAGGTGAATAATCGGTAATGGTTACATATTCATAATAATTGCCCGGATTTGCCGGAATCGGATAATTGTCGCGCTTTTCCTGCGAGATCTGTTCTATGTCCCTCGCTGTTATGCACGGTATATACGTGACAAAGGACAACAAAACGACGGCAAGCACAACCGCATACAAATAATGTGCGGTCCGTCGGAAAAAGAACAGCAGGACAGTCCCCGTCAGGATAGCGCCTACCACCACCAGATACACCCGCGCTTCCGTATATCCGTACTGGTTGATCCGGTAGAAAGTTCCCACCCAATACATGACCAACGCCGGAAGTACAGCCCAACCGGAATAGCGGTAAAACCAATCATAATATCTTCTCTCCAGGAACGGCTGGCAACTTTTCAGAATGAATGTAGCCGAAATAAAACTAACGACAATATAAGCAACCGCACCTTTGGGCAAGGACCACAAAACGGCCACTTTGACAAAATAGAGATACAAGATAACCGCATATATCAGCAAGGCCGGCGAAAGGACGTAATTCAGCAATACATCAAACAGTTTGTTCACGCCTTCCTCCTCCTCTTTCTCCCGGTTAAACAAAAGGAACAACAACGGCAATATCCCTGCAAATGCGATACTGGACGAATAGGCCATAAACCGCCGTTCCCCATATTGCCATATCTCAAAAATATACTGGATCGAATAATAGATGGAGATAGAAAGCAGCCAGGCAATCCCGGCCAGCAATCCGGCAGAAAGCATCGCCCGAAGGTAACAAAGCCCTTTCCTGACAAACCTATCGTTATCCCGTCTCCAGTCGCACACCAGATACAGCAGTTGCACTACTACGAGCGTCACCCAATAGAAAACAGACCAGAAATCTTTCTCCTTCCAGAAAAACGGAATAAAGAACAACACAGACAGATAATAGGCAAAACGCCAGCGCGATCCTTCCGTCATCGAATTCAATGTACAGGTAATCAGGAATAAGACCGGGAAGTAATAAACGACAACAGCCAGTCTTGCCCAAGATGTCTCATACAGCGCGCAACCGAAACAGCAAAATAAAACAGACAGAACTACCTCTGCCGGATTGTGCCGCACTGCTATCTGTAAACGTTTGAGAAGAGCCTCTATTTTCTTTTTCATACCTTCAATATTTATAATTAAACCATAAAGATAAGCGTTATTGCTTTTCTGCCACTATTTACATGCCAAAATGGTTCCTTTTCTGCCAAATTTTCCTACAGGCACTCTCCATTAACAATCCCATTTTCAAACACATATATCCATACGAGTAAGCCTGTTTACCTAAAATCATGGCCTCCGGAAAGGATTTTCAACTTCGTTTATCATCCTTTATTCATATTAACGCCGGACATATTGTTCTGGCATGTCTTTTGAAGTTGATATAGTGCTTTCGGATTAGAAGAAACGAGAGCGGAAAAGAATATAAATGTTTAACTAAATAATTGGAGGACTGTATTATGACACCGATGAGAAGAAGTCAAAATTGGTTACCGTATGTATTCAACGATTTATTTGACAACGACTGGATGATTAAAGCGAACTCTACAGCTCCCGCCATCAACGTGATTGAATCGGAAAAGGACTATCGGGTAGAAGTTGCTGCTCCTGGTATGACAAAAGACGATTTCAACATCCGCATCGACGAGAACGACAATCTGGTCGTATCGATGGAGAAAAAAGAAGAAAAGAATGAAGACAAAAAAGAAGGACGCTATCTGAGACGCGAATTCTCCTATAGCAAATTCCAGCAGACAATGGTTCTTCCCGAAAACGCAGAGAAAGAAAAGATCGAAGCAAAAGTCGAGAATGGCGTGTTGAACATCATCATCCCGAAAATGAGCGAGGAAGCAGCCAAGAAAGCTGAAAAGATTATCGAAATCAAATAATCTGTTGTCTCATATAAACTAAAGGCTATAATGGTTTGTTTTATTGGAAAAATATTATCCGGTTAAAGCAAACCATTATCTTTTTATCTATATCTTTGCCTATATAAACATTGTATCGTATTATAAATCTAATTGAAAGAAAGGAAATAAAATTATGATTTTAAGCAAGAAATTATCCGAAGCATTTAACGCACAGGTTAATGCAGAAATGTGGTCATCCAACTTGTATCTGTCCATGTCCGTGCACTTCCAGAAACTGGGATTAAACGGTTTCGCCCACTGGATGAAAAAGCAAGCAGAAGAAGAAATGGAGCATGCCCACAAAATGATCGACTTCACTATCGACCGCGGCGGTGATATCACAATCGGGCAGATCAATGTCGTTCCTACTGCATGGGGCAGCGTCACAGAATTATTCGAACATGTTTACAAACACGAATGCTACGTTTCCGAACTGATCGACAAAATGGTCGATATCGCAGAAGAAGATAAAGACCATGCATCAAGAGACTTCCTCTTTGGGTTCGTTCGCGAGCAGGTTGAAGAAGAATCTACAGCTAAAGAAATCGTAGAACAGTTGAAGAACTATGGCGAATGCCATGTTGGTATCCTTGACCACAGATTGGGCAAAAGATAAAAACAATGGACAATTATAATGGACAATTGACAATTAGTTGACACATTCTTATTAATTGTCAATTGCCCCAAGTATCGCTTTCCCCCACAGCTCTCCCAAAGCAGAAGCCCCTTTCCGGTTAGGATGTAGATAGAAAGTTCCTGCATTTCCCTTTTCGGGGAAGAGTTCGTTTTTATAATGCGTCTTGAAATAATCGAAACCATCCGTATCTCCCATAAAGACCTGTCCGGGAAAATGTTTGGAATAATCGAGAACCAACGCCTGTAATTCAGGATAATAACTTTGCAGACGATTCAATCCCTCTTCTAGGTATTTGGCTCCGTTGTATGTATTCGGGCTGTACCATACCGGCCGGTGTAATACGATCTTGCATTCCGGATAGAGTGCCAGCAACTTATCGATAATCGTTTTCATATTTTCATAATACTTGGCAGGCGAGGCCGGAGCTCCGTTCGGTCCTGTAATAGCGCTGTCGTTCGTCCCAAGCATAATAGAAAAGATCAAAGTCGCCCAAGTTTCATCTTTGAACTGGTCGGCGACCCGGACCACCTTCGGGAATAGCAAATCGGTTTGAGGCAGAAAATCAAAAGTCGTACTTCCACTTACCCCCTGGTTGGAATAGCGGACAGTTCCGACAGACGGCTGCCTGCGCAGATACAAAGCGGCCTTCACAGGGGGAGCCTCATGTCTCGGATTTTCCAACAAAGCGCCTTGCGTTATGCTGTTTCCGATAAATACTATATTCAGATTTTTCTTTTCCTCGCCCGTCATATAACAACAGATTGTCATACACAACAATAAACCTATAACTTTCCGGATATCCTTCATAATTCAATTTTTCTACTTTTCTGCGAATGTAGGAAAAAATTCATTCACTTCCGGATGTTCCGATAACCAAATTTTAGCTCCCTCTTCCTCGTGCATCGGATAAGCCTCCACCAAATCCATCAATTCGCTCAATTGGTCATTATCGAGAGAAAAGTTCCGGAAAAAAGCGGCTGCATACGGATCTTTGTCAGAAAAGCCTTTGGTTGCCATAATCTGAATCTGTTCGGCATCGCCGTACTGTTTTTGCGGATCATCTAGAAATTTAAGGTCGTAGCGGGAGAACATCCAGTGGGGAGTCCAGCCGGTTACCACGATCCACTCTTTGTTCTCAATCGATTTCTGGAGAAATGCGACCATTGTCGCACCGCTCGAAGGTTTTAACGTCAGCTCGACCGGATATTCCCGGATGACACGCTCAGTCTCATTCATCAAGCCGGCCCCGACATCGATACCGATGATCTCGTTACGGAACTTCTCTTTATGCTCATTCAATTCTTCTATGGAACGGATCGTGACATACGAAGGGACTACCAGCCCCATCCTGGCATTTTTATAGGCTACTCCTAACGCTTCCAAGTTATCGCCATATTTCCCTATATAATCGGCATGTGTAGCCGGAAGCCATGCATCCATAAAAACATCGACTTTACCGGCCGCCATCGAGACAAAGACCGGTGCAATATCCGCATTTCGCAGCATCACATCATACCCCTTGCTCTCAAGCATGACTTTCGCCAGATAGCTCATGGCTATGCCTTCCGACCAGTTTACATAACCGATCGAAACCTGTTTCCTGCCATTCGAGGAATCGCTGCAATCAGCGAACATCATCATGAAGGCTACAATAAGGGATAAATTTATAATGATAATCAATCTTCTCATAAATACTTTTCTTTTTATCTGTTTTACTTTCTACGGACAAAGCCCTGTGTAATACGATCCAAAACGATCGCTAGAATCACGACGGCTATGCCGCCTTCAAAACCAAGTCCGATTTTCATTTGTGTGATTCCTTTCAATACGATCTCACCTAATCCGCCAGCCGAGATCATGGCCGCAATCACAACCATAGAGAGAGCCATCATGATTGTCTGGTTCACTCCTGCCATAATGGTAGGTAAAGCCAACGGGAGCTGTACTTTAAAAAGAAGTTGTCCCGAAGTGGCCCCGAACGAACGGGTCGCCTCTACAATATCTTCCGGAACCTGACGGATTCCCAAGTCGGTAAGACGGACAACCGGAGGCATGGCAAATATCACGGTGGCAAAAGCGCCCGGAACAGGTCCCAGTCCGAAAAACAGGACAGCCGGAATCAAATAGACAAAAGCGGGCATCGTCTGCATCAGATCCAAAACCGGACGGATCACCTTAGCCGCCTTATCGTTTCGCCCGGTCCAGATTCCCAGCGGGACACCGAACAACAAGGCGATGATCGTCGACGACAAGACAAGCGCCACAGTCTGCATGGTCTGTACCCAAAACCCCATCCCCCAAATCAAAAGTAAACCGAGCAAGGTCAGGACAGCGGTTCCCTTTCCGGCTTTCCACCAAGCCAAAGCTGCTATTCCCGCAATCATCAGGTAGAACGGGACCCACATCAGTATTCCCTGGAAGCCGTCGATAAAGCCGCCTACGATGTGGTTGATTACATCAAAAAGGCCAGCAAAGTTTTCTGTCAGCCAATTAATGGCCATTTCTATATATTTTCCGATATTTATCATAAATCTATTGCGTTTTGAATGATTTCTTCTATTTCTTTCTGATCTTTTCCGGTCATCTCGATAATGATGGCTGAAGTCGATACGACACCTTTCAAACGGTTATTCTCATCGACCACCGGCAAAGCCTGCTGGACTTTCGGCAAGAGGGGCAACATATCTTCGACTGTCATACTCTCCAATACGGAAGGGACCTCTTTCATGACAATCGAACTGATATCCCGCGCCCCTTCCTTACGCAACCGCAGCACATCTTTCAACCGTATTTCACCAAGAAACTGCTCGTCCGTTCCGATCACGGGCAATGCATACAAACGTTTTTCCCTCATCTTGCGGATTATGGCCTCCGGACCATCTTTGCGGATACGGACAACGATCGGTTGAGTCAGCATGATGGAAGAGGCCGTAACGACACGCCCACGATCCACACTCTCGGTAAAACGGGTGACATAGTCGTTCGCCGGATCGGTCAATATCTCTTCGGGCGTCCCGACCTGTACGACTTCGCCATCCTTCATAATGGCAATACGGTCGCCTAATTTGATGGCCTCGTCCAGATCATGTGTGATAAAGACAATGGTACGTTTCATCTTCTCCTGCAAGTCCAGCAACTCGTCCTGCATCTGTTCGCGGATAAGTGGGTCAAGGGCAGAAAAAGCCTCGTCCATCAACAGGACTTCCGGGTCGTTCGCCAAAGCACGTGCCAATCCGACGCGCTGCTGCATACCTCCGGAGAGTTCGTCCACACGCTGGTTCTCATATCCTTTCAATCCTACAACGGCTATGCTTTCATATGCTTTCTTTTCGCGCTCTTCTTTAGGTACTCCCTGCAATTCAAGCCCGAAAGCTATATTACTCAATACAGTCCGGTGAGGCAACAGGCCAAAATGCTGGAATACCATCGCCATCTCCTTACGGCGTATTTGCAACAGTTCCTTATCCGACAGAGATGTGATGTTCCTACCGCTCAACCATATCTCCCCCATAGAGGGTTCGTTCAGCCGGTTAATGCAACGCACCAACGTCGACTTACCACTACCGGAGAGCCCCATTATCACGAACATCTCTCCTTCCTTTATTTCCAGATTGGCATTACGGACAGCTATGGTACAGCCTGTTTCTTTTAAAATTTCCTGTTTGCTCTTACCTTGCTTAATCATCTTTTTCGCTTTGGCCTTCTCAGGTCCGAAAAGAATCGATAAGTCTTTTATTTCTATTTTCGTCATATTTTAAAAATTATATTTGGTCATGTTTAGAAGTAATTCCCAGGACCGGGCATGTGGTGTCTATTTAATAAACAGGGAAAAACGCGTTTAGTTTAAAAAAGACAATAAGTTCGGTTTTTCACTCGTCTTTATCAGTATAATAAATCACTTATAATCAGACAATAAAACAACAAAATCAAAAGAATCTATCATTCATATTTTCGACCAAAAGGAAATGTCCGGAATCGCCTTGCATATGAAATACAAGGAGATTTCCGGACTAACAAGGAATAAATATGTTCTTTTTCGATGGTATTATCTTGTTCGGCTGTACTCGTACAGTATTTTCCCTTTTCCATTCATCAGATAAAAGGATAACTTACTATCTTCCATGCTGACTACAGTGAACCCGGCTTCCGGATTACAGAACTTCGTACCCTCGACAGTCTTTACCTTACGGGAAAGTGAACCGGATGTATTTACCAGATAGTCAACCTTGCTGTCAGCAGGCTGGATGTGCTGGAAGTTATGAATATGACCACAAAAATACATATCGACACCATATCTGTCCAACAGAGGCTCCAAACGTTTACGCATATCGGCACGTTCACTTTCCTCTTTCGGCGTATCGGCATAGACAGGATGATGGCCGATTACGATCTTCCATTTCTCAGCAGAAGAGGCAAGCGTTTTTTCAATCCATTGAAGCTGCTCTTCCATATCCTGTCTGCCGGCATCGGGATATTTCTCCGTATCTTCACGGTATTTGTCAATCAGAGGCGAAGTATCTATAAATACCAACAAGGCTTTCTCATTTTCACCCGCCTCCACGACTTTTGAGTAATAACGGGAAGGGACGATCCAACGACGGCTTTTCTTGCCGTAATCCAATACCGCTTGCGTATTACCGCGATACTCATGGTTCCCGTTGACGGCAAACCACTCCAGCATCAGCTCAGGATGGCTGTAAACAAGCTCGTAGTTTGTCATCCACAACGGATCGTCGACGCTGGCTACTCCCTCGAAATGATGAGTATCCCCGGCCGCGACAATAAATTCGATGTCTATCTTTTCCGCCAGGTTTCCCATCAACTCGGCAATCGTCTTTTGTTCATAATAACCGTTCCGTCCCAAGTCGCTGACCAGATAAAAATTTTTGCTTTCTTCCGATACGGCCGGAACGTCGAATGCCTCCCCTGCTAAAGCAGGACCGGCAATATCCGTTTCCGAATTCGACGCATCTTTCTGCTTACCGGCAGAAGTGCAGCCCCCAAAAGCGGAGACTGCGAACAAAGCCGATAAGGTCTGTAAATAATTTCTTCTATTCATCATGTTCTTTTATTTTAAACCGAAAGCTCCGAATTGTGCTTTCACCGCCGGCGAATGGTAAATGACACCATTTACGAAAAGCCCGTTTGTCGAAAAGTAGGGAACCAAGTTGGCATCTGTTCCGCTATTAGCGCCTGCCAATACCGGAGAACCGGATTTGACATGGAAATCCCATCCTTCATCATATACATATTCGGTCAAAGCGACTTCGTTAACGGCAAAGTTTTCGAACAGCGGGTCCTTCAAATCATTTTCAGTAGCGATAATGCTATGCACATCCACTACTCCGGAGTTGTAATTCTTATGTTCGTAGTTATAACCGGCCCATGCATAGGCGACACCGCTTTCCTCTTCATATACAATATCACTTTTCTGGCTACCGGAAGCATAAAAATTATAATCGATCACAGACTGGTCGCTATAACCCTCTTCCGGGTCGTTCGGGTTCTTGAAGCTCGGAGTCATGGCACGGAACTTGCAATTTACCATCAAGTTGTTGAAAACATTCGCCAACACATTCTTTTCAGCATATACACAACCACCCTTCTCACCGTCGCGACGCCAACCGGCATTGACGATTGTATTATTGTAGGCCTGAACCTTAGCCTGGCCGCGCGTTTCGCTCTGGCCTGAACTGGACAGTTTCAATCCGTTAGTGTTCGGGCTGAACATGATATTACCGGCGACATCCACCGTACATCCGGCTTTTACATTGACAGCTTCCGCCCCGTCATATCCGTTGGCGGCAAACGTATTGCCAGCTATGATTGCCTGTCCGCCCATCAAATAAATACCGTCAGACCAGCCATTACGAAGAACAGAATTAGTGATGACATATTTCCCCTTGATATTGTTAGTCGTGATCTGCGGATAAGCGTCGTCACCGGCCGTATATACACCGTTGGCCGCAGCCGGAGAACCTTCCACCACCTGGCCACCCGTATATTCGATAACGGTATGGTCGATCAACATTTCCTCGCAACTGTTCGAAGCGACGATACCACCCCATAAGCCGGCAAACGTATTCTCTTTCGTGCGATTTTCCTCAGCTACGGAGAAAAGGACCGGATTTTCAGCTGTTCCCTTACAGTAAAGATTGCCGTCTACCGTAAATTCAACAGGGACATGGTTGGCTCCGACACCTTTGTCATCAAAGATAACCTGCACACCTTCCTCTATTGTCAGGGATTTACCGGCCGGTACTGTGATATGGCCTGATACCAATATGATGGAATTGGCTTTCCAAGTCCCCTCGACATCCCCCTCCACAGTCTCCGTATCTTCATTTCCACCCTGATTATTATCCGGATTAACAGGATCATCGTCACCACAAGCAGCCAAAGTCATGACCATCATGGCTGCACTCACTAATAATGCATTGAATTTCATAAAATAAATGCTTAATGTAAATATTAATATAATTGCTATGTTAAAGTTTATACCGGATGCCGAGCATAAATGACTGACCGTGCCATTCTTTCCGTTCGATCACATTCCCATTATGCCGGTCTGAATCCACACTCTCCGTACGCGGTCCTTTCTGAATGTAGCGCAAGAGCGGGATATCCAACAGGTTGGAGGCCTTGCCAAAGATACTGATGCCGTTCTTGAAACTTTTTTCTATCGAAGCATCCAGCTGGGCGTAGCCGTCCTCCCATATATCATCTTCATACCAGTTCGAAATGTCGCTCAGACGTTTTCCCGTATAGCTGGCAGACACCTGGCCCTCCCAGCCGTGCCTGGTCTCTTTGAAAAGCAGGGAGAGATTTGCCACATGGGCCGCCTGTCCGAACAGTGGACGGGACTGGCGCACCGACTTCACTTCCGATCCTTCCATGATACGCTTGTCTGTCGTGACCTTCGAATGTGTATAGGTATAGTTTGCCTTAATACCGAACCAGTTGAAGTATTTCATCACATCGACTTCCATCCCCAGATTCTTGGCGTCACCGAAGTTCATCGGTTTATAATAGGTATCCTGGCCTTCGTTCAACAACCCGTATTCGATCGGGTCCTGGATATTCTTATAGAACAGGCCGACCATAAACTGCTCGGAAGACTTTGGAAAAAATTCATAACGTAAATCGATATTGTCGGCAACCGTATGCTTCAAGTCCGGATTTCCCTTTTCCTTATAATCTTCATTAATGATGCTGTAAGGCACGATCTCGAAAAAGCTCGGACGATTGATGGCACGCGCATACGAGAAACGCAGGTTGGCATTTCGATGGATACCGTATTTGGCATGGAAACTCGGCAATACATCCGTATAGTCCTGGTTTCCTTCCGGATCAACATCACGGGGAAATTTCAGTACATATCCCTGATTCGTATGCTCGACACGCACCCCGGCGATCAATTCCCATTCCTTCAAGGTATACTTCACCATTCCATATCCGGCACCGATCTTTTCCGTTGCATCGTAATTCAGAGGGTCCCCTATGTTGCCATAAGGACGGGGGACGAATTGTATCTCGTCAAAATTAAACCAGTCCTTATTGATATATTGCGGATTCTTGGAACCGGTAGCCGAGTTGAACGTATATTCATTAAAGAAACTGTCACGCTTCTTATCCCGGTACATACCTCCGGCCGAGAAATCCAGGATCGCCCCGCCATCCAATTTCAACTTATATGCCAGATCGACATATCCGGCTTTGTCCTTATCCGAGTTATGTTCCCAACGACGTTTGGCCGCATCCGTAGTAGACACATGGGAACCCAACAGATATATTTCCGCATTATCGGGCGTTTCGCTGAATGCTTTGGACAAGACAGCCGACCAGTTCAACCGCAACGCTCCGCCAGACAGAAACAAATGTTCGCCTTTTAAGGTCGAATTGATGATATACTGGTGGTTCCAACGCATACGGACAGCCCGTTCCTTTTCATCTTCCCCCTCGCGCACTTCGGCTTCGCTCATATCCATATAACCGTTATACCAAGTCAGCTTATGGTTGTCGTTCAAGGAGTAATCCAGTTTGGCATGCACACCGATACGTGTCTGTTCCGATGAATAATTACGGTATTCTATCCCGTTATGGCTCGTTCCCGGTTGATAATAGAGCCGACTTTCCTTTCCCCGGCTGGTACTCAGAAAACTCCCCGCCAACATGACGCCCAATTTATCATCAAAAAAGCGGTCGCCATACGAAAGTCCGGCAGTCAGGTCCGGCAGCGGTTTCTTCCATTTCATCCGTAGGTTCGAAGTCGTAAAGTCTTCCATCGTCACTTTGTAATCTTCCGGTTTCCCCAACGCTTCGTAAGGAGATTTCTTTACGATACCGCCCCGGTTGAACGATTGGAAGTCACGACCGAAATACATCGCGTTATAACCGGTAGACAAGTTGGCCGTAAATTGGCGTTCGGAAGGAGCATCTTTCATGATCAGATTGACAGCGCCACCAATGCCGTCTCCCTCCATATTCGCCGTCAAGGATTTGGTCACCTCCAGACGGTCCAGCATCTCGGAGGGGAAGATATCAAGCGGCACAAAGCGGTTCTTATTATCGGGACTCGGAATCTTCACACCGTTCACCAACGTATAGTTATACCGTTTGTCCATACCCCGTAAAATGGCATACTGACCTTCTCCGCTACTGTTACGCTCGACCGTCACGCCGGACATACGCTGGATCACATTGGCAACCGTAATATCCGGTGACAGCTCGATCGCTTTCGCACTCATGACGTTGACCACATTCATCGCCTGCTTCTCAATCCCGCGGGCACCGGCTTCGGTACGTCCCGGATTGGCGGCTATGATCGTGACACCTTCCAGGTTCATGGCCGAAGGCTTCATGTTAAACAGTACATCCCGGCCGGACAGCGTGTTTACGTTCTGTTCCTGTGTCTCATAGCTGATATAACTGCAAACCAACGTGATGTTTTTTCCTTCCGGCACATCTTTCAGGACGAATGTCCCGTCCAGCCCGGCTGTCGTTCCCATCGCCGGATTTTCTTTCACATACACAGCAGCACCGATCAGTTCTTCGCCGGTCTGCGCATCCTTAACCCAACCTTTAACTGTCGCAGCGGTCAGATAAGCAGCCGGAGTCAAAGTCAAAAATAAAACGAGTAGTAATTGCTTCATTATTTGTTTTTCTTTTCCGCCGCAAAAGTAGAAGGTGCGGATAACAGCAACACTTCATTCTTTTTACAATTACGTTACAGGCAGAAAACAGAAGGAACAAAAAAGCTACATATTTAAACGATATCGACCGGTTAATCTACAAAAAGTCTTATATTTGCGAGTAAGAATTACACATAATAACGCATACTAATATGAAAACAAAGATTTCACTTTTACTTCTTGCCATTCTATGCAACTTCTCCGTATTTGCCCAGAGTGACTTCGACAAATATTTCGAAAAGAAAAGTCTCCGGGTGGATTTTGCCTTGAGCGGTAATCTAAAGTCACAATCGGCTGCTATCCAGGGGTTGCGTGAAGAACCGGTATGGGGAGGTCCGGTCAAGAACCTGATCGATAAGTTCAATTACGGAGGTTATTATATTAATGTCTATGACAAAGCTACGAATAAGCTGATTTACTCACGCGGCTTCAATACGTTGTTCGAAGAATGGCGCTCGACAGAACAGGCTAAGACAGAAACACAATCGTGGACAAACAGCGCTTCCGTTCCTTTCCCGAAAGTACCTATCTATGTCGAGATCACGGCACGCGACAAGGCCGACATGCAATTCCATCCGTTGCTGAAACAAGAGGTCGATCCCAAAAGTATCTTCATCGACCGGGGAAAACTGAAAGCCAATAAAGTGCATCAGATACAGAAAAGCGGCGATTCGACAGAAAAAGTGGACCTTGTTTTTATTGCTGAAGGATACACGGCGGATGAACAGGAGAAATTCGTAGCAGATGCAAACAGGTTTACAGAAGCCTTGTTCGCGACTCCTCCTTTCACGACACGTCGAAACGACTTCAACGTATGGGCTGTCTGCCTGGTATCGGAAGAATCGGGCACGGATGTTTCGGGTAAAGGTATCTTCAAGAACACTGCCCTCAATTCCGGTTATTATACATTCGGTGTAGACCGTTATCTGACAACACCGGATATGAAATCGATCCGCGATGCCGTCTGGAACGTTCCATGTGATGCAATATTCCTGCTGATAAACACAGATATGTACGGCGGTGGCGGCATGTACAACTTCTATGCCTGCGGGACAGCCGACAACCCACGGACACCTGTCGTCTTTACACATGAGTTCGGACATAGCTTCGCCGGCCTGGCAGACGAATATTTTTCTTCGGAAGTCGCCTACCAGGATTTCTATAACCTGAAATACGAACCGTGGGAACCGAATATCACAACTTTAGTCGATTTCGGCAGCAAATGGAAAGACTTATTGCCCGCAGACACTCCTATTCCTACCCCACTCGATGCCGGACATAAGGACAAAGCCGGCGTGTTCGAAGGAGGCGGTTACCTGTCGAAAGGCATTTATCGCCCGATGGATCACTGTATGATGCGCGACTACGCCCCATTCTGCCCGGCTTGCTCACGAGCCATTCTTCAGATGGTCGATTTCTTGACAGACAAGTAATAAAATCTATAGGCGCCCAGCAAACCGTAACCCATAGCTTTACAGAGGCTAAAGCTATGGGTTACGGATGCCAAAGCATAGCTTTATGGTGGTCTTTTCTCGTGTCGAATGTCTTTTCGAACGGGAGTGTTGAAAAACGCCATGATTGATTATCTGTCATCTTTCACCGAGGAGACGAAGTGTCTGCTACGGGAAAATTCATTATAAGATATAATTATTTTAACCGTACCGCTTCCCCATATTTGCTAATATCGATCAATTTATAAGTATCGACCTTGATTTTACCGCGAATGAGTTCGGGAATATTGAAAGAGAAGAGAGAACGTTCATAATAGTCCATCTCTTTCTGAGGCAACAGGAAAGGTTTGCCGGGAACACCATTTGCACCCAGATAACAAATGTAAGGCCGTGTATACAGCCCGTCATTCCGACGGCTACTGAAAACGAACCACCGGCTGTTGCTGCTCCAGGAATGATAGCTTTCGACATCGTTGCTGTTCACTTGGAGAAGGGAATCTGTTTTACCTGTCAACATGTCCAATAGTCGCAAATCCGCATCCTTGTGCCAGATCGAGAAGTTGCCATAGTCCGAAACCGTGTACATCAGAAAACGGCCATCGGGAGATACTCTCGGCAGCTTCGCGCTCCGTCCTTCCTCATTAGCGTTGTAAAGCGTATCTATCGTCTGGCCGAAACTCCGTTTTTCCGGATCGAAAGCTATGCTTTGCAGGTTGTAACGGATTTCCCGATATGACTCAGGCATCCGGCACGCCGGTGCAGAACAGAAATACAACCGTCTGCCATCCGGAGAGAATGCCGGAAAAGTCTCCATATTCTCCTCCGAAGATAAATGGGGAGCTGTTACGATTTCATGTTTCTCCACATCATAGACCACGACATCCGATCGATTGTCGAACACTTCCACCCGGTTCGCATCCGAAAGGTGAAAATCCTGTTTCGTATCATTCGTCGAGAATGCAACATATCGCCCGGACGGATGCCAGGCGGGATAGACCAAAGCGGAAATAGTCCGTTCGGTCTTCGTATCCAGCTTCTCGATATCACCATCCGTCAGTATGTAGGTCCCGGCATGTAGCGCACGTTGGTGGAAAAGCATCCGATCCGGATTCTGCATACAGAAGGAATGGCAGTTCATACAATTATTATTCGTCTGCTTATTGTCGAGAAAGGTTTCTTCCGTAAAATCCTCCAGGCAACGCTGGTAAATCCCCATCCTGTTCCACATCCGGTAGCCTGGTGCGATACGGCGATAGACCAAATAGGGATCGATTTTATCTTTGATTACTTGAATGGAAAAAGGAGGATATCGAAACCATCTGTTATCTTTGCATATATAGATCCCGACCGTAAGGTTCCCTCCAACCGATGCGTCCAACAGCCGACGCCACTTCTTCTCCGGGATTTGGAAAGAACCGTTATCCGAATTCACCCGTATTTGCTGATCTTTGCCGGAGAATAGGGCGATTGCTTCGCAAGGTTCTTTCAGTTTGAAGTTCAGCGGAGCGATATTACAAGGGACCGCGACCCCTTTATAATCGGGAAAGATTTCTATTTCACCTTCCGTTTCCTCCGCATCGGGCAATCCACCATTGCAAGAGAAAAAGAAAACCGTACAAAGCCACAACAGAGAATATAAATACTTCATAGACTATCCATTCAAATTCTTACAATAATAATAAAACCAAAAAGTGTCTCCATATTGCCGGTAAAGCCAAGGCAGCCCGTCTGCGCCATTTTTGATCTTCAGAATATCTTTCTGGAATTGTTTATAGCGCTGCACTATCTCAGGCCGGATGGAAACCCAGTCAAGGACAGAAAGGTCCTCAGTCGCCAAAACCAATGCCGCCTCCTGAAAATGAACAGGAAGGGACTGTCCCGGCAAAAATCTACCGGCATGGGACAGGAATATCTTGAACTTCTCCATTTCCTTTGCCAGCAGATAGGAACAACCTAAATATTCCCATGCAACCCGGTTTACGCCTGGTTCCGAAAGATGTCCAAACCAAAGGCTGTCGATGCCGGTCAGGCAAAGCAAATTGTCCGGCTGAAAGACCGGTATTGTCTTTACGGCAAGCTCTCCATCCTGCCCGATCTTTTCGGGATGACGAATATAACCGGCATATTTTTCCGCCCAACGCCGATATCCCGGCAACCGGCCGAGTATACCCAGATACTTATCCGCCAAAGCAAAATCTCCCCGTATCAAGCTAATCTTGACCAACCGTTGAAGCAAGCGGGGACTTCCTCCTCGCTTGGCAAGTGTCAATCCTTCCATCGCATATCCTTCCGAAAGGCTGATATCCCCGATCATATAATGGATATCACTCAACAGGCAACTCATATAATAAGTCCGGTCCCAAGAAGCCAAAAGGCTTTGCGGTCCTTTCTGGTCATAACGGAACAACCGATCGCCCAAAAGGCCTTTTTGAGCCAATGCCATATTCAAATAGTTTAGGCTGACATAATCCGTCTCCTCCTTCTCCGGATGTTCACGGATAATCGTGTCCCAGTCATTCCTTTGCTCCCAAACGGACAACTCGTTCATCCGGTTGTTCCGGACTTCATACGGTCCGGGCAGACAAAATGCGGAAAAGCAAAACAGGACGACCAACAAGCTTCCCGCAACAAATACTTTCACCGAACGCTTTCCTTTGGGAAGAACCTTCATCGTATAAGCCGTTGCAAACAGAATCAGAAGCAAGACGACAAAACGGATCCAGATAAAATAGACATAAGAATCCGGCTGCAACTGGGACTCCTGATACCTTTCCGAATAAATCCCGTCTGTCAACGGAATACCGATAGCCAAACGAATACCGATATAAGCCAACAACACCCCAGCCAAAAACACAGCAAGCGAACCAGACCATTTCCTCCTTCGGCACAAAAGACTCATGCAAACCACGACCAGACCGTAAAGTGCCGCCAACTGGCCAGTCAAACCATAGATAAGAAACACACTCACCACACCATAAAACAACTGCACCTTCATTCTCCGTATACGGATAAAAACATAAGAGAATAGCAGAAGCAGGATCAGCCCGACCGTCCCGTCCAACACGTAAAAAGAGCTCGTATGGGCCTTCAGCAATCCTAAAACAGGAAACAAGGCAAGCAACAAATTATATCCGCGCGGTGCGATTTCCTGCAAAAGCAGATAACACAAGAAACCGGCCACACATAAGAAAATACTGTTAACACACAAGACAAACAGGGAAGCAGTATAATATTGAACCAAAGCCTGCCCGACCACCGTACAAAAGCCACCGGGGACAGACAGCATATCCCGGATAACCACCCATTCGGGAATAAACAACTGCACCTCTTCCTGCCGTTGGAACGTGGAAGTCCCGAACGACCAAAAGAAAAACCAAAGTCCGATAAATACGAACAGCCAAAATACAAGCGTCCTCCCAGTCATAATCCCATCGTTTTCGTTAAAAGGAAATGAAACAAAAGAAGAGAGGAAGTCGCCTTTTGACGACTGTTCCTCTCTCCCCCGGTCTAAAGAGTAAAATTATACCTTATAGTCTTTCACATTCTACTTACTGCCGTAACCCGGGTTCTGTTCCAGCAGGTTATTAGCACCGATCAGACTGTAATGGATCGGGAAACGATTCAGGTTCGGATTGTTCGTCGCCTTATGATCCCACCAGTCTTCCGTCACATAGGCATCCCAACGGATCAAGTCCGTACGGCGGCGCCCTTCGGCCAAGAATTCCAATTGCCATTCGTCCAGCATACGGTATTTGTCCAGATTAGCAGCCGTTACAGGATCGGGATCGACTCCGTCTTCGAAATAACGCTTGCGGACTGTATTGATCAGATCGGCAGCCCCCTGTTTGTCACCGGCACGCATCTTGCATTCGGCCAGCATATAATAGATCTCGGCCAAACGGATCACAGGTACGTCCGGATCGCCTTTCCGCTTGAACTCTTCCTGAGTCGGACGCGGACTGCGTTTCGTCACACGTACCCCGGAGTTTTCTTCTGCCGTCGCAACCGTCGAAGGTAACGAAGCCACATCCGGATAAAGCGGATCTTTTCCTACCTTGGCAAAATGAGCGATCTGGTCGACAACCGTGATCACCTCTCCGGCATACTCGCGCGTACCTGTGCAAACCCATTCCGGATTCAACGGATTCACCAATTCACCCACAATAAACATACCGCGATATTTGCCATTGCCTTCATATACATAAGGTTGCTTACGGATATCCTTATCATTGAACTTCGCATACGCTCCACCCAGCTTATATGGATAACGCTTACCCGTAGGATCGAGACTCGGCACCAGTCCGAGAGCATTGTCCGAACCGGAACCTTCCAGTCCACCCAGATAGTTCTTATAGTTGTAAGGAACCATCATGCCCCAATACATGGCATCCGTCTCGGTCTTTGCATTCTGGCTGGGTACGGACCAGATCAGCTCAGGACAACGTTCGTTGTCAAATCCGAATATGTTCGTCCAATCCGTTTCCAATGCATACTGTCCGTACTTACCGTCGATAATGTCCTGGCAGATCTGGGCGGCTTCGGTAAACATCTCCTTGCCGATATAAGACTTGGCATTGAAATACAAACGAGCCTGCAAAGCTGCACCGGCTGCACGATGGATCGAACCGGTTTCCATCCCTCCCAGCTCTTCCTTGATCGGAAGATTCGGAACGGCTATTTTCAATAAGGAATCGATGAAGTTAAATGTCTCGACATCCGTCGAACGTCCTTTCACTTCGCTCTGTGTCGTCGTGTACAAAGGCACCCCTCCGAAGAAGTCCAAACCGTCCAAATAGAAAGAAGCAGCCAACGTACGTTGCTGGTTCAACATGGATTCGCGCGTACCCTCTTCAAAGCCCAATGCATCGAAATCGACATTTTCCAAATCTTCCAATGCATCCCAAGCCAAAGCGACTCCCATCGCAAAGTTGGTCCAGCCCGTCTCGACACGCGTCATGTCTTCCGTATACTCATGATGATGGAATTTCTGATAGACGGCCCCGTCATACCAGTCGCTACCACGCGTAGGCAGACAGAACTCATCCGTCCCCAGTTCCTGCAACAACCAACGCGGACTGTCGTGGGCAATGTACCAGCGCCAGTGAGTAAACGGACGGTTGAAACGTTGCCATACGGCATCTTGTGAGCTATAAAAAGTCTCCGGGACCACCTGCGAATAAAAATCAGGTTCGACACTACAGGAAGTAGTGCATAGCAGGCAGATCACTCCGGATAAAAACAATTGGAATATATTTTTCTTTTTCATCTTACAATCTTGTATTAGAAGTTAAACTGCATACCTAATGTCCAAGTACGGACGACCGGATAGAAATCGCTCCAGAACTTTTCCGTTCCTTTATCCCAGCCCGTGATATCCACCTCCGGGTTCATGCCGCTATAGCCGGTGATCGTGCAAACGTTACCCACCGTACCGTAAATACGAATCCGGTCGATCAGGTTGTTCGTGTACTTCTTCATCGGAAGCGTATAACCCAGCGTGATCGCATCGATTTTCAGGAATGTACCGTCTTCCAGGAAATAGTCGCAAATCTGCTTTTCGCCCTTGATGTGGTTGAACTTGCCGTAAGCGTCTTTCAAAACATTCAGGTTGCCCTGTCCCTGGATGCCGTAATACATATTGATCGTATTATACACGTCGAAATCGATCCAGCTACGCAGGTTGATGCCTAAATCGAAGTTCTTATAAGTCAAGGTATGGCTCCACCCGATAATCAGTTTCGGAGTATAGTTGCCTATATACTGTTTGTCGTTCTCCGTTTTCTGTGCAGCCGGGATCACCTCGCCGTCCTTGTTATACAGCAAGAAACTGCCCTCGTCATCGAACCCTGCGAACTTCCACATATAGAAAGAACCGATTGTCGAACCGGCTTCCATACGGGCTGCATCGCCCGGAGTTCCCGGAGCCACGAAACCATTACCGTTATGATAGGAGTTGTCACCCTCCAACGTCAGGATCTTTCCGGTATTATGGCTCAGGTTCATGCTGGAAGACCAAGTAAAGTCTTTTGTACGAATAATGTCGCCACCGACTTCGAACTCCCAACCTTTACTTTCCATACTACCGATATTCTGCATCTGGCTGCCCTGCGTATAAGGTGGCTGCGGGACCTTCACACTGAACAGAAGGTTATCCACCTCACGCCGATAGTAGTCGAACTTGCCATACAAGCGTCCTTCAAAGAAAGAGTAATCGACACCCAAGTTCCACTCCTTCTTTTCTTCCCATCCCAAATTAGGATTGACATTTTGCGATTTACCGTATGAGTACGCCCATGTTCCGTTCGGCATCATCCAGTTCGTGTCCGAGCCTAACATATTGGCCATATAAGTCGCACTAAAGTCATTATTACCGGTCACACCGTAACCGAAACGGATCTTCAAGTCGTCCAGCCAGTCAAAGTCTTTCATGAACTCTTCGTTCGAGATACGCCATCCTGCCGTTGCAGACCAGAAGTTCGCCCAACGGTTGTCGGCCGCAAACTTGGAAGAGCCCTCATGCCGGATAGATGCGGAAAGCATATATTTATCCTGGTAGGAATAATTGGCACGGGCAAAGAAAGAGAACAGACGTTCCGTAACCGATTTGCCGGAGCTCATGCCGGCCTTGCCATCCGTCAGGTAGCTGCCTTGCCCTATATCCCAGTACTTGATGCCATCGACCGAGAAATTATAGTTGTCCATACCGAAGTTTTCTCCGTTGACTTCAAAATAAGAATAACCGGCTGTTGCATTCAGATTATGTCCTCCTTTAAAGTCTTTTACATAAGAGAAATATCCTTCTGAAGTCAGGTTTTCCGTCTTGCTGAAAGCCAGGTGGGCATGCCCCTTACGCGAATTGTCAATCTCGCTTCGGTGTGTGCTGGGCCAATATTGGTGCAATTCCCATTGACGGTTTTCATACCCGACAACCTGCTGGTAATTCAAACCCGGAATAGGCTTGATATTCAACTTCAGGTTTACTTCCGGCTTGAACCATTTATCCAATCCGTAGTAATCTTCCAGCATGGCATCCGCAACGACGTTATAGTCCAACGATTCGTTGATCCATACGTTATAGCCTGTTTCGCTATCCGGATCGTACGGCGAGCGGGTCGGGTTGTTACGCATGGCTTGCTGGAAATTCGGATAGTGGTTGTTACGGGCAGCCTGGCGATAATCCACGGCCGGACGGACTTCCAGCCAATCATCGAACAACTTGAAAGATGCGTTCACACGTCCGCCATAATCCTGACGTTCGTCCTGCAACGCGATACCCTGGTTCTTTTCATAGAAGAAAGAAGTATAAACCTGTGCCTTTTCCGTACCCATTTCCAATGCAAGATGGTGTTTTTGGGAGAAGTTGCCCTTATTAATCAACTCATCCCACCAGTTTGTATCGGAACCGTAATCCGTACCGATATTATGTTCGGCATATTCACGGCCGGACAACATTTCGGGAGCATTGTAGTTTTGTTTTTTCGTAAACTCGTTGCTGTACGTGAGTCTCACTTTCCCGTTCGTATCCGAGCCGCTCTTGGTCGTAATCAGGATCACACCAGCGGCTGCACGTGTTCCGTAGATAGCACCGGCAGAAGCATCTTTCAACACATCGATAGACTTGATATCATCCTGCGTCAACGAACGGATATCGCCACCAGGAAAACCATCGATCACGATAAGAGGAGCTTTTCCTGAATTGATGGAAGTCATACCGCGAAGCTGGAATGTCGTACCGGAATTGGCACTTCCCAAGTTGTTCATCACCAAACCGCCGATCTTGCCTTGCAAGGACGCCGAGATATCCGCCCCGCTCACACCGACCATCAGGTCATCGGCCTTCAACGAGGTGATGGCGCTGGTCACCTGCTTCTTGTCCAAAGAACCATAGCCGATCACCACAACTTCTTCCAATGCTTTGGCATCTTCAACCAGCTTCACATGGATGGTTGCCTGGTTGCTGACCTTCACTTCCTGGGTTGTATAACCGATAAAGGAAATCACTAAAGTCGAGTTGTTGGGAACATTCTGCAAAACGACCTTTCCGTCCATATCCGAGATATTTCCGTTCGTAGTTCCTTTCACAACAACATTAGCTCCCGCTACCGGTCCCATTTCATCCTGAACCATAATTGTCACGGTCTTTCCTACTTGATCAGGCACTGCATTCTCTATCCGATCCGAGGTTAACAATTCAACATTCTCACCAGCCGCAAATACTCCTGTCGTCAGACAAAAGAGCAGTCCGCAAGTGACTTTCGATACTCGAGATATTGAACCTTTCCTTCTTAGAGGATGGCCACAATTCTGTTTTTGTTGCATTTTCTGTATTATTATAAAAAGGTTAATAATAAATCGATCTAAGCCTGAGGCTTATCACACTCTAAACAAGACTTAAAGTCTTTCTGTCAGTTTTCTCTATTCCTATCTCATAGGCCTATATATTTAAGTTGTCCATATAAACTATTTTTAATTAATACAGGCAGTTAAAATGACTATAGTCTTAATAGAACTACGGTATTTTTACAAACCTACCGTGTATTGTGATTGAAAATTCATTAAAAACACATTACCAAACTCTTACCTCGGATATGTTTTAACAATACCATTCTGTTGGGCGTAAAATTAAACAAAAATATCCAAATAAAAAGATTGATTTCCAAAAAGTTTCAAAGGAAGAGACATTGGAAAGTTCTCAAACTGCTTATAATGTACTACTGCAGATATACTTATTTATTTGAAAAACTTCGTTTGAGGGGATGAAAAGTAAGACCTATATCCACTTCTGTTAATATTCAAACCATATCATAAAATCCGAAAACAAATACCGTAGTTCTATTAAGACTGTAGTTCTTTTCTTTCCAACAAGAAGTTTCTCCGATTGATTTTTTATAAAGGGATGAAAAGGCTTTTCTGTACTTCTGCCAGCACAAGTATTCTGATAAATCAAAATAACACCCCGTCTCTATCTTACCGGACATTTTATTACCGATCAAACAATTAGGCTGACACTTCAATATAGCAAGTCCGCCCTTACAGACTCTCCCGCAAGGTAAATCAAGCTACATTTGCATGTATTCCCTGCTCCATAGGCATATGTTCCAGGTTTCATAAGCATGTATTCGAGCATACATAGGCACATACAGACAGAAAGATAAGGACCTTTTACAACAAAAGTGCCGACCTTCATGCAAGAAAGTCGGCACTTTTATAAGATCCGGTCCCCTATTTTGAGAAAAAACATTGCCGGAAACGTTCTATTTTGTCTGGAAGCATTTGCCGGACGGATAGTTCCGGATAATCATTTTGCCTGCTATCCTCGACTATTTCTATCACGGCCGGCAGACATAAGCTGATCGGCATCCTTTCAGCAGACAAAAAGATTCATATGACTCCATTCCGGTGGCAGAACGGAAATCCTTATCTCCGCGAGAATACGATAAACACAGCCGTTCGATCCTTATCCCGGCTACAGCCAATAGAAACCGGAGCCTGTTTGACGTTTTGTCATTTTGACAAAGATCATTCCATCGGAACTTCCATCAAAAGTACGGTCGCATGTTTCAATACCTCTATGGCAATGCTGTCGGTGTCCCAGAAACCGGCGCCGTCACGTTTGGAAAGGACTGTGTTGGCAACCTCCACTTCGCCTTCGATCACGAACAGGTAAACGCCGTTCTTCTTGCCATGCAGTTTGTATTCCTTCACCAGTCCCGCATCCAACGTACCCATCGAGAACCAGGCATCCTGGTTGATGGAAGCCGGGGCGGAGCCGTCCGGCGCAATCATCACTCCCAACTCATTCTTCTTCAGAACGGGGCGGATATCATAGCTCTTATAATGAGGTGCTGTATTCTCCTCACGCGGGAACACCCAGATCTGGAGGAAATCCAGCTGCTCTTCACCGCTATCATTGAACTCGCTATGGAAAATCCCCGTACCTGCACTCATCACCTGGATATCGCCCGGAGTAATCACTTCGCTGTTCCGGATACTGTCGCCGTGACGCAAATATCCTTTCAACGGAATAGAGATGACTTCCATATTCTTATGTGGATGTGTATCGAAGCCCTCTCCCGGAGCGACAGAGTCGTCATTCAGGACCCGAAGCATGCCAAAATGTACTCGCTTCGGGTTGTAGTAATTGGCAAAACTAAAAGTGTGATGGGTCTTCAGCCATCCATGATTTGCATACCCGCGAGTATTGGCTTTATCCACTACTGTTTTCATAAATAATCCTCCTTTGTTAATTTCATCCATATAACACTCCGGATTATGGAAAAGTTGCTGATACGGGCTGGCACCGATGTCCGGATATTCTTGACTTCCCCATACACGAAAGAGAGAAAATAGGCAAAAACATAATTTTCTTTAGTCTCGACAATACATGATACAAGAGAATTGAGTACTTTTGTACCCTAATAAAATCATCCCGTAAATATAAACACTATGGCAGTTTACTTAAACGATGTATCAAGAACATTCGGCGAATACTTGCTTATTCCAGGTTTAACAACCAAACAATGTGTGCCAACCAACGTTTCGCTGAAAACTCCGCTTGTGAAACACAAAGTGGGCGAAAAGCCTGCGATCGAACTAAACATTCCTTTTGTTTCAGCGATCATGCAATCCGTGTCCGGTCCCAAGTTGGCCATCGAACTGGCCCGCAACGGAGGACTGTCTTTCATCTTCGGTTCACAACCTATCGACAGCCAAGCCGAAATGGTCCGGAAAGTAAAGAAGTTCAAAGCCGGTTTTGTAATCAGCGACTCCAATCTGACGCCCGAAAATACGTTGGCAGATGTAATCGCTCTGGTACAGCGCACCGAACACTCTACGATCGGTGTGACGGACGACGGTACTCCTAACGGTAAATTGCTGGGTATGGTGACCAGTCGCGACTATCGTGCCGAAAAGGATTCTCCCGACAAGAAGGTGAAAGAATTCATGACTCCGTTCTCCAAACTGATCGTCGGCGAACTGGGCATGACATTGAGTGAAGCCAACCAGATCATCTGGGATCACAAACTGAACACGTTGCCGATCATCGACAAGGAACAGAACTTGCAATATTTCGTCTTCCGCAAAGACTACGACAGCCACCGCGACAATCCGAAAGAGTTGTCCGGCAGCGATAAGAAACTGCTCGTAGGCGCGGGGATCAACACACGCGACTATATGGAACGTGTTCCTGCGCTGGTTGAAGCGGGTGTCGATGTATTGTGTATCGACTCGTCCGATGGCTATTCCGAATGGCAGCAGGCAACACTGCAATGGATCAAGAAAAACTATGGTGACAAGGTGCTGGTCGGTGCCGGTAATGTTGTCGACAAGGAAGGTTTCGACTACCTGGTCGAAGCCGGAGCCGATTTCATCAAGGTGGGTATCGGTGGCGGTTCCATCTGTATCACCCGTGAACAGAAGGGTATCGGCCGCGGACAGGCTACCGCATTGATCGACGTGGCACAGGCACGCGACGAATATATGAAAAAGACTGGTATCTATGTGCCCATTTGCAGCGACGGCGGTCTGGTGCATGACTATCACATGGTTCTTGCTTTGGCGATGGGTGCGGACTTCCTGATGATGGGACGTTATTTCGCCCGCTTCGACGAATCTCCGACAAAGAAGATGAAGATCGGTAACAATTTCGTAAAGGAATACTGGGGCGAAGGTTCGAACCGCGCCAAGAACTGGCAGCGTTACGACATGGGCGGCAGCGAAGCACTTAAGTTCGAAGAAGGTGTCGACAGCTATGTTCCCTATGCCGGTAAGATGAAAGACAACCTCAACCTCACACTGGGCAAAATAATCGCCACGATGTGCAGCTGCGGAGCTATCACCATTCCCGATTTGCAGAAGAACGCCAAAATCACATTGGTTTCCTCAACCAGTATCGTGGAAGGCGGAGCGCATGACGTGATCTTGAAGGAACAGAACTAAAAAACAGACTATTTATTCATAAAAAAGAGAGTATCCGGTTTTTCCAGATACTCTCTTTTTATTTAGGCTTACTTACGAATACTGTTTACTTGAATATAGAACTTAATACCTCCCCTGTCCAAGGTAAAGGTTTCTCCACATCAAACAAACGGAGGATCGTAGCTGCCGTATTCACGGTATTATTGGGTTCCGTGATCTTGAACCCTTTGCGTATTCCGGGACCGGTGATCCCCCAGGGAACAATCATCTCATTCGTACTGACTCCGCCATGTCCGTATTCAATACCTCCGTGATCCGTCAGGAACATAAAATGAGTGTCTTTATACAAGCCGTCCCGTTTCATCTTTTCAAGAAATTTCCCGATCTCGACATCCGCTTCTTCAATAGACTTGATATATTCCGGAGACATCCATTTATGTTTATGCCCGGCATGATCGGTATGCACGGAATAAAGGAATACCAAAGTGGGATTACCTTCATTAGCCTTCAGAAAAGAAAATGCCTTTTCATAATTCGGGACATAAGCATCCTGTTCCAAATAGCTGACTTCATCCAAATACTTCTTGTTATACGGATAGAACAGATTTATCCAGTTATAATAAAAAGCCGTCTTCATCTGCGGAACTGCATCCTTAAGGATTTTAAATACCGATGGATAATAACCATCACTGTCCGTATGGATGGCAGGCAGCTTGAATTTGGATATTTCCCAACTGTTGTCAACAACTCCATGCTGTTCCGGACCACTTCCCGTCAAATGGCTTGTCCAATTGGGCAAAGTCACCGAAGGCATAACCACCCGCGTATCAAGCGAAAGGGAACCATCAGCCAGCAAGGCTTCCAAATTCGGAGTTCTTGCTTTCAGAAATCCTTCCACACAGATACCATCGAGAGATATCAGGACTACACGCTTGGCTTTCGCTTTGCCAACCCCATCCGTCATAGCAGCAGCAGAAACGGGAAGAGATGCCGAACCTAAAGCCAACGCACCTGCAAGCCCTTGCTTGAAAAATGTTCTTCTTGAATTTTTCATGATAATTTTATTATACGATTTTCCCCTGAAGCAAGTCTGAAATTCTTCAACCGCTTCTCTTTATCTCCAATAACCAACTTGTCCAACTGTAAAGAACCTTTCAGGACTTCGATCGTAGCAGTATCATCTGTAACGGTACAAGTACCCCAGGCATAACCGTTGCTCCAGAAATAACATCCCGGCCGATCCGTGAAATGCATCCGTCGATCCACTCCTGAATATTGGAAATCGCTCAACGCGATTACTGCCGCCCAACTTGCCATCGAACGGGCATAGTGATGTCCGCACTCCGCCTCACTGAACGGATTCCGCTTCGCCCCGTCATGACGATCACGAATCGCACGGATGCAAGTCAAGGCCTCCTTTTCCATACCTTCGTATATCATGCCGACAGCGGCACAATATTCGAAACCGGTCATCACTTCGGCAAAGTAAGGGAAAGGGACTTCCAGACGTCCTTTCGGCCAGGAGGCCATCAGCAGGCCGGACTCATCTCCCATCACATACGAACGCATATTATTAAAGTGACGGCTGAAATCCTTCACATAATTATATTTCATGATACTTCCCAATGTCGTACGGATATGCTCCTTATCTCCCAGATATCCCAAACCGCATATATGGGCCATATACTGTCCGACCAGCTGATCGACCAGGCAACCTTTTCCCAATTGAAACGGCGGAACCTTCACGTCCGGATTCCGCATATCCAGATATTCAAATGTTTCGGGATCGGTTATCTTATGTTCATAATATTCCCCGTTAAACAGATTGGCATCCATCCAGGTGCTTCCCTGCCGGAATAAAGTATTGCATTTTTTGGCAAACGTCTTATCCTTCATGGCTAAAGCCATTTTCTCAGCCGCCTTTAAGGCTCCCATATACCAGAAGCCCATTTGAGGATTCGGGCCGAAATAGTTCACATCCATCGTGTTATGCTGCAAACCTTCCATGACGCCGTCCTGATTGCCATCCCAACCTTTGTCGGTCCAGGCATAAGCAAGCACTTTCTTGACTTGCCCCCAATTCTTTTGCAGGAACTCATCGTCTCCCGACAACTGCCAATCCCGGTAAATCTTCATGACACATCCCATCTGGCCGTCCGCCGCAGCCGAATTTCCTTTCGCTGCTTCCGATAAAGGCAAGGAAGCCCGGAAATTCATCAGCCCATTTTCTTTCGTCACATAGTTGAATTCCACATCACGCATCGTCTTTGCCAATTCACCGAAAAGAAACGGTGTCGCCACCTCGTAGTTCCAAACATGCGTGCAGCTGCCGGCACAAGAACCGAAACGATCCATCACGCCTTCCCATCCCATCAAATGTCCGCTAGGTAAACGAAAGACCGTTTGCGAACGCAATGTTGCCAGATTAAACAAAGCAGCCTCTTTGACAACATCAGGATAAGTCGATTTCAGGAAGGCATGCACAAAAGAGAGCGTCTGCCTTTCCATTTCCGGAATCTGAGGTACGATTGCCTCGGCCGCTTCCCAGGCATCCGGGAACCGAGTGCTGTAATAGTTCCCGACAATTGTTTCCGACCAAGCTTTCCGGTTCGGGAAATTCCAAGTCAGGTAGAAAGTAAACGTTTCCGTACTGCCAGGTCCAACTGTCTTCTTTACCGCCAGCGAAGCCATCGGGTCTTCATCCTCCTGTCTGTCCCGCTCCGTCAGTTCGCCATCAGCACTAAAATCATCCCAAAAGTTAAGAATACCATTATTCCAATTATCCGCCCGCGAAGAAGTCCGGTAGGTGACCCCTTCTACTGCCTGAGTGGTCAAGGCCACCGTTCCATAAGCCGGATCATTCTTATCTACCCCGTCCGAATATAGGTAGAGGCCTTGCAAGCCGTTCTTTTTACGAAACTGGTTTTTATTGTCTTTCGCGCCTGTCGGAATGTAATCTCCTTTCCAGTCCGTCCTGAACTTACTGCCGTCCTTCCCGATAAAATTGCGCATCGAACCACAAACGGCTACCTCCAAAGGACGGTCGGTCGTATTTGTCACCTCATAAGCCAACACGGCAATCGGCATGCCACTGGCATCTGCGTCTCCCGGTACCAACGGATTGAATCCTTTGACCGTCACTTTCACCGGTAACTGCCGGTCGGAAAGATGCACTTGTCCGAACGGATAAGCCGCCTCGAAAGTAGCATCGGCAAAACGCGGCATACCGTGATGGTTCACCGGCCGCCCCTCATAATGCAAATACTCCTGCGGATATAAAGGACCTGCAAGCAGGGTAGTCATAGCCTCTCCCGTCTGCGGTTTTGCATAAATTGCAAAGAAAGGTGCATTATTGCCGGTCGTCACCGTACTATATTTCTTACCAGGAACATTCATAATCTCCCAATCCCGCAACTCTCCCCGGCCTCCCAAAGAGACCGTTCCGGTCCCGATTCCTCCCAAAGGCAATGCCACCTGGTAAAGATGCTCCCGGTCATATTGTTTCAGAACCGGCCATGTTTGCGGCTTCCATTCTTGGGAAAAGACGGCTCCAGAAACTAACATACAAATCGTTAATAGCTTTAATCTATTCATAACTCCAAAATTAGTTCAAGGCATACAATGCTCAAAGGGCTAATATACTTAAATATTATCCATTTCGGCCTTTTTGAAAGAAAAAGATATCCGATATACCCATATTTGCTTCGGAGAGTTATAATCTTGAAAGGTTCAAAACTTTGCCATAAAAAAGAGGATAAGCTATGTTAGCAAAACAAACAACAACCCTTATTGGGACGTTTTACTGTTTGGATTGAAAACCCAAGCAATCCGTGTCTGACATTTTTCTCTTTTATACCCGAATTAATAAGCAACCAGCAAAACGAGCACAGCAGGAAATCGAAAAACAAAATCCCTTTATGCTCAAAAAACAGAATATCCTAACATTGTGGAAAAGCTGAACTCCCGGAGAATTGCCTATAGTAAACGAATGTGTTTTGTTGTTAACGAAACAATGTTATACAATAACTCCCTTCCCAGATCAGGATAAGAAGGGAATTATAACCCGGATTTTGCATCAATTGCATTACGATGGCTAACCTTATGCATTAGCCATCCTAACTCATAGGGTTAGCACTTGTAAAGCGATGCCTTACTTTCTATACCTTATTTACCGGATGGCAGCCTGTCTACCACCATCGGACGGACAATATTTCCTCCTAACGAAACAATACTATCCTTGACAAACATATCTACGACAAACGAATTGCGAGGATGTATCTCAGACTCACTTTTGTGCGCATGGAAAACATAGCGCATCTTACCTTCCATATCAACAAAAGGAGCACCGTGACCGACGCCAACTAGCCCATCGCACTTATGCAACACGGGATTGCCTTCGTACTTTTTCCACGGGCCGAAAGGCGAATCCGATGTGGCAAAGCCTACCGCATAGTCCTGGCTTGTATAGCCGTTTGCCGAATAAATCAGATAATAGACGCCATTCTGTTTAAAGACGGAAGGACCTTCCACTACTTTGGGAAGAACCAATTCCCACGGTTCTTCGGCCTTGAAACATTGTGTCAATGTTTCTTCCTTGATCTCTTTCAGGTTCTCTTTCAGCTCTGCGCACCAGATGACATTGCCGTCGTTGAAACGAACGAAATATAGATAGGCTTTTCCGTCTTCGTCAAAAAAGACGGAAGTATCGATGCTCTTTTCCTCGCGGATCGGCTTATGCTCGTCCTGCTTGAACGGACCCAAAGGAGAATCTGCCGTAGCAACACAAATATGCTCTTCCGTCGAATAGAACATGTAGAACTTCTTATCTTTTTCAACATAATAGACTTCCGGCGCCCAGAACATCGATTCGCCGTACGAGTTCGCATGGCTAAGCGACAAAGCCGAGGCACGTTCCCAGTATTCGAGGTCTTTGGAGTAATAGACGTCAAAACCGGTTCCGACATTCGTCCCGTAAATATAGTAGAGGCTGTCATGTACCAAGATGTAAGGATCAGCCAGAGGGACCGTCTTGGACAAGACAGTTACCGGCTTTTCTTCTTCTACTTTTCCTTCTTCCTTTTTATCGGATTCGGAATCCGAACAACTCATGCAAAAACAAAGGGAGAACGAAAACAATAAAGTAATCCATTTCTTATTCATAAAATCATCAGTTTAATTATTTAATAACAGGACGAAACGCACCGTAAGAAGGCTCCAATTTATCAACGTAAGGCCAGCCGTCTTCATCCCACAAAATGCGGTCCAACAAAACTTGCCGTTGCGCATCCAAACGTTCCAGTTCAAAAGCATGGTAAAGCATCCACGTGTTCTTTTCGTCATCTTCGAGAAGGGTGGAATTGTGGCCGGTCCCAACAAAGCGGTCATTCTTATGCAGGATTACTTCATGCTTGTTATCCAACATTTGTCCTCCCTGTTTATCGACATACGGGCCGAAAAGGTCTTTCGAACGCGCCACAACTGTGGTGTAGGTGCTTTTCTGTCCTTCGCAACAAGAGCCGATAGAGCCGATGAGGTAGTAGTACCCGTCGCGTTTCCACAGGTTGATTCCTTCGTAAGCGTTGCCAGCGATCTGGCGTTTGGTGTCAAGTTTAGGCGTGATCATCACATCATCTGTCACATCCAGTTCCATGATATAAATTCCGAAGAAGCTCCCCCAAAGCATATAATACTTGCCGTCTTCCTCATAGAAATACTGGTCGATGGAGTTCTCTACATTCACTTCACGGCTGTCAAATACTTTGCCTTTCGGTGTGAACGGACCTTCGGGAGAATCGGAAACGGCATAACCAACGGTGCTAACCCAATGATTGCCCCATTGCGCCAAAGAATAGAAAAGAACATATTTGCCTTTCACATAGCGAATCTCCGGGGCCCAAAGATGAGCACGTTCTTTGACATCCTTGTTGTCGGGCAAGAAGTCTGGACGAGTCTCATCAGTGAAGGCAGTTCCTATCTCTTCCCATTTCACCATATCTCTTGATCGAAAAATCGGCAAGTTACGGATATCTTCAGTCGCATATAAATAAAAATAACCATCTTTTGCTCGCATGGCAGTCGGATCAGGTGCAGCAATCCGTATCACCGGATTATGATAAGCTAGTTGTGAATCATCAACTTTCGGAATATCCTGCCCATCCGAATTTCCAGTATTACCATTTCCACTACAAGCAGTGCAATAAATAGCACAAGACAACAAGAAAAATTTTTTTACATTCTTCATTTTCTATCTATTTTTATGAAGAAGCTATTACAATAGTACATATCAAAAATATAAACTTTTGCAACAGCTTCTTCTTTACAAAATCATTACTTCCAACCCGGATTCTGTTCCATATTCGGGTTCATCTGCGTTTCGTTATACGGAATCGGATATAACCAATAATGGTCTCCCCCCCACGCATAATGATAAGTTGCCTGTCCCCAAACCTGTCGCAGACCGTTCACCACCTGTTTGCCGTTGTCGTCATATGTGGCAAACTTTTTGTCCTTCCAAGTCTTCCAACGAAGTTCGTCAAAGTAAATCAGGTCTTCACCAAGCAATTCCCAATACCGTTCGTTCCGGATACGTTCACGCATATCAGCTTGGCCCATCACGGTCGTTGGGACATTGGAGTTGAGCAATTGGGCACCGGCACGAGCACGTACCTGATTGACAACAGTAACCGCTTCGTCTATCTTGCCCTGTTCGTTCAATGCCTCAGCAAGGTTCAACAGAACATCAGCATACCGGATTTTCGGCATATCAATACCAGTACCTTTTTGGCTACCTTCACCGACTCCTTCCGTCACGAATTTACGGTTCAGATAATAAAACATCGCCTGCGTATCAGTACGCAAATCACTCGCTTCACGCGTAATCGTACCATCCGCATTTTGTGTTTCTATCCACTGGCTACGGAACGGATAGCGGTTTGTAAAGTAATTATCAGCACCTCCGTCACCTCCTAAATAGGTGGCATACGGCGTAATGACACTCATTTCTAAACGCGGATCACGCTGTTCGTAAGCCTTGCGAATACGAGCTTCATTGCCACTCGGCAGATAATAATCCATATTGGCCCCCTGCTCTTTCGCATTTGCGATTTCTGATTCCGTCAAGTTATCACGCAAGAAAAAGACACGGCGTTCATTGACCGTCAACTTATAATACTCGGGAATGATCTTCGACCAGTCGAACTTGCTTCCATCCGCACACTCATAGGTATCAACGAAATCCGGATTGACCAAATAGTTATTCCACATGGAACCATAAGTACAACGATTACCAAATCCCCGGTTCTTAGAATTCCAATAACCATCCTCTTCGATGCACTGGACAGAGAAGATCATCTCATCACACTGCTCATTGACCTCCTTGAACAACATCTTATAGGCATTCGCACCGGAAGTAAACAGGCGATAACCACAATCACCGACCTTTTTGAAGTCAGCTTCAGCAGCCCCCCAGTTCTCCAACCACAGGTATATCTTGCCTCTGAGCGCATACGCTGCACCTTTCGTAATGTGACCATAATCATTGTCGCCGCTGTTGTATTTATCCGGCAAATTTGGCTCGTTGATGCAATCAGTCAAATCCTTAATCAACTCATTCCAGAGATCCGTCATAGAAAGACGGCTACCCTTCGCTTCTTCGATGTTCTTGATTGGCTCTGTATAATAAGGAACACCACCAAACAGCAAGTTCAATTCATAATACCAATAGCTACGGAGAAATTTGGCTTCAGCAATCAAACGTGCTTTCTTCGCTTCCGGAAGCCCTACCACATCCGGCATATTAGCAATCACATCATTGCAACGGATGATAAACTTATAGTTGTCATGCCAAATCCAACTCGGACCATCTCCTGATGTCGTCTGGTTGCCAAACAGCATACCAAAGTTACGCCAGTTCGCATCGCGATCCATCACTGCCGAAAAGCAATCGAACCACATATTATAGTTATCATTATACAAATGGTTCAATCCATTGTATAAGCCGGTAACAGTCTGTTCAGCCATCGTGGCATCTGCCCATACCTCTCCTTCACTCGGCTGGTTTTTCGGAGTCAAATCCATATCTACACAACCTGTAAAGAACAAACCTGACAAAATTGTTGCTGAAAAAAGTTTTGCCATGTCTTTTATAATTCCCAAATTATTCTTGTCCATACTTTTTTTCACAATTTAATTAGAATGTCACATTAACACCAACCGTATACTGGCGGATCGGCATATAACCGTCACCGGCCATACGTTCCGGATCGCTACCTTCGAACTTAGTGATTGTCAGTAAATTTTCGCCAGACAGATAAACTCGTGCATTCTGAATGAAGGCTACTTTCATCCATTCTTTCGGAAAGGTATAGCCTATCGTCAGGTTTTTCAGCTTTATGTAGTTACCATTCTTCAGATGCCAAGAACTGGTAGCACTTGCCTGACCGCTGTTCTGATAACCAACGAGACGTGGCGTTTCGGAATAAATGTTCGTACGCGGATCATTCGGATTTTCAGGATCGAAGAAATAGTGATCATAAGCAATGTCATATCCGAGACCATATCCGTGCGTAACACTGACGCTGTTTTGCGTTTGTTTGTAATAATCGATCTTGAATCCGGCTGCTCCCGCCCAGTTCATCGATAGGTCAAAGCCCTTCCATGTCATGCTTGCCTGCAAGCCGAAGTAGTATTTCGGTCTCCAAGAAACACCTTGAAAATCGCGATCGTCATCATTACCATAAATACCATCTCCGTTATAGTCAGCATAAATCATATCCCCATACCAAATCTTATCTTTGCCGATCGCTTGGTTTGGGTAAAACTTATAACCAGCATCAAACATCGCCTGCAACCATTTCATATCAGCCTCAGTACGGATCATTCCGTCTTTCGGTCCCCCATTAATATTCACTGTCCCATCACTATTGAAATAAGAACCGTTACCTTTGTATGGATTCATCATATAATATTCATTCATCTCGTGGCCTTCCACGATCAAGTTGGACGAACCGTTTGCTACCGTACCAACATTCTGATACCACACTTTTTTGCCGTTGGCATCCGTACGCCATTCGCGGACCAACTCCCCTTTATATTTCGTCACTTTATTCTTATTATAAGTAAAGTTTCCTGAAACTGAGTAAGAGATGTCTCCGACACGGTCATTCCAACCCAAAGTAATTTCAAGCCCTTTGTTGTTAACACCTGCCAGATTCTGGAGCGGAGAAGTAAATTGGTTCAGAGATTCCGGAAGCGTCGGGCGATATAAGATTCCATCCGTTTTTTTGTCATATACTTCGATCGTTCCGTTCAAACGGTTGTTCAAAACACCGAAATCAAGACCTATATTGGTAATAGCCGTTTCCTCCCATTCCAAAGCGTAGTTGGAGAAAGTAGTCATGGCTAAACCATTGGATTTATTGCTATTGAACGCATAGTTGTAACCTGAACCGTAAAGTGCCTGCCACTCGTAATTACCAATGGAATTATTACCCAACTTCCCCCAAGATGCACGCAGCTTCAAATTACTCAACCAATCTATATCTTTCATGAATTCCTCTTCAGATATACGCCAACCGGCAGAGAAAGAAGGAAACAGACCCCAACGAGAATCGGGAGAAAAACGAGAAGAACCATCATAACGCATGTTCATTTCGAACAAGTAACGATTGTCAAATGCATAATTGATGCGACCGAACCAAGAACGAGAAGAATATTCGTATGAAGAACCCTTAATATAATAAGGATCCGTCATGGCATCAAAGTCTGTCAAATTGACACTTGACATACCTTCCTTACAAATATCCACTTCGTCTCCCCAGTTACGCGATTCTTCATAACCGATCAATGCACCCACATCGTGCTTTCCATAAGTATGCGCCCAACTCACCAGCATATTGGTTTTCCAGTACTTTTCACGTCTTTCCCAATCATACACCTTATAAGTAGCCATATCCGTAGAAGTCGGAGGCGTACTCAAAGTCATTGTACGGTTGAAACTGTACTGTTCTTTATAATCAGAAGGTTGCCATCTGTGATGGTTTGTAAACTGATCATAATAAAAGTTGGCTGTAAACTTGAAGTCTTTCAAGAACTTCACTTCTATATACGGGTTCACGAAATATTTGTTCTGCTTGTAGTAACCATACGAGTTACTCATATTCAGCAATGGGTTTCCTGCCTGCCCGTCTTCTTCGTTAGTTTCGATTCCACCATATTTGCCGTCATAATAAGGATAAACACCTGGGGTCACCTTCTGCATGTTCAATCCCCACATATCGCCCAGATTATTGCGATCCTGATCGGCGTTATACCCCCAAGCACGCATTCCTACAGTCAGGAAATCGGTTACTCTCGACTCGATGTCACTACGCAAATAATATTTCTTTACCCCCGACTCGATAACCAAACCTGGATTATTCAGGTAAGTACCCGAAATCGCATAGTTAGTACGCTTTTCCGCACCAGTCAAGCTGATAGTATGTTCCTGCATCCATTTCGGGTCATAAACGACATCATACCAATCCGTATTCGGATGCGTCACATAATTCGGTATGCCAGCGACATTCGTCGCGTTCGGGTTATTAGCTGCTTCACGCCACTCATTGATCGTCGACTGGGAGAACTTGGCCGCCTGGTTCGTGTTGAGATAACCTTCGTTGACAAACTCCATATAATCCGCATAATCCGTTACCTGACGAATCAGCTTGGCCGGAGTCTGGTAAGAAAACTTGCCCGAATAGGTCACATTGATTTTTCCATCCGAACCACGTTTCGTCGTAACCAAGATTACCCCATTAGCCCCTCTGTTACCGTAAATGGCACAAGAAGCGGCATCTTTCAAGATGGAGATCGAAGCCACATCATTTGGATTCACTTCATTGAGGCTCATCTCCATTCCGTCCACAAGGATCAGTGGGCCAGCATCGTTCATCGTACCCACACCACGGATCAAGATGGAAGAACCTTCGGCATTCGGCTGGCTACTAGTATTCATCACATTGACACCAGCCGCCATACCTGACAACGATGCGGCGATCGTGGTAACCGGACGGCTCAGCTTCTCATCCGTAAAATTTAGACTGGCTACAGATCCGGTCAAATTCACCTTCTTCTGAGCAGCATAACCGACAACAACAACTTCTTCAAGAGCTTGGGTGTCATCTTTCAATACGATTTCGAAAGCCCCTTTATTACCCACTACAATCTCTTGGGCCATGTAACCGATATAGGATACCGAAAGTTTAGAATCGGCAGAAACGCCTTCCAGCGTAAATTTCCCGTCCATATCGGTTATTGTTCCGTTGGTAGTGCCCTTTACCGAAACATTCGCTCCGACAACCGGTTCGCCATTAACATCGCGGACAACTCCGGTGACAATCTTTCCCTGCTGGTGAACGCCAGCCTCCTTGACAGTTATGATAATGTTTTTATTCGATATCGTATAACTACAATTCGGGAGAATTGTAGTCAGTATATCTGATATACTGAGATCCTCAGCATTCAATGTGACACGTTTGTCCACGTCTATTATTTCGTCATTATAAAAGAACGTAAACTCACTGCAATTTTCAATTTTCTTTAATACCTCTTTGACTGTTGAGTTTTTCATATTGAGGCTAATCCGGACAGTCTGAGAATAAGACTCTGTAGCATAAAGCCCACTTAACATGAAAGTTAACATAAACAGGGCTAAATTCATCACCCTGGTTTCTTTTTGAATAAAAGAATACAAAAGACCCTTTCGGTTAAAATAAATCATATTCTATATAGATTTTCAGTTAAACTTTATCGCCGAAACCAAATACCGGACGATAGATTAATTATTTTTTTCGACAGACGAATGCAACCCACATACACCTATCCTCTTTTTTCACAATAACATCATTTGTCTATTCCCATAAGCAATCTGTTTTTAAAGTTAAACATTTATTTTCGAGGAGTTATATATACTTTATTTTTCTTTATCTCATACCTAATCGGAGCAATCAGACTCATCGCCTCCATCACCTCTTCGATGCTCTCCTGCCGGATTGTGAAAGAAAGACGAGTGGCAGCGGCAAACTGCTTCGGGCATTCAATGTCCATATTATAGCGTCCCTCCATACTGATTAAGATATCAGCCAGACAGTCGTTGTCAAATACCAGGCGGTCTTTGATCCAATCGGTATATAAACCGGCTTTGGCTTCTTCGACAGAGGCGGTCTGATCCGACTTACGGTATCTAAACAGTTCATCCGGTTTCAAGTAAACCGGATCTTTCAAGGCTTTTCCCGATATCTTCACACTACCGTTCAGCAAAGCGGTCTTTACAAATTCACCGGAAGAATAGCTATCGAGATCGAAGCAGGTCCCCAAGACCTCTACATCTATCTCTCCCGCCTGTACGACAAAAGGCTTTTTCGCATCTTTCGCCACCTCGAAATATGCTTCTCCCTCCAAAGAGACCAACCGTCTGTCATCGGCAAATTGATTCGGATAAGTCAGTTTAGTTTCCGAATTCAGCCAAACCACCGATCCGTCAGGCAACGTGAACCGGCCTTTGCTTCCTTTTGCCGTAATCAGTTGGTTTTGCACGATGACATCAGGAGCGGAATGCTCCTTCCAACTGCCGATACCATAACCGATTCCCAGCAAAAGCAACAAGACGGCAGCAATCCGCGTCCAACGCAAAACCACCGATAATGTATTTCTCTTCGCAGGCAAGTTCCTCTCCATCCGTCCCTGCTCCAGCAAGATACGGTTTTTCAGTTTCCCCAAAGCGATATCGATCTCCAGCTCGTTTCCGGCAGCGACATTACAAGACAGCCACAGGTCACGAGTTGCAATAAAATCATCCCGATTATCATCCGATTGTTTCAGCCATCGAAGCAATAGCCTCTTCTCTTCCAGTTCAGCCGAGCCATCCAGATAACGGATTATGATTTCGTTGATATCGTGTGTTTCTTCTTTCATTACAGATTCATTTATTAGTAATACAAAAAAAGGTAGTTTTACCCTACCTTCATCCTACAAAGAATTAACGTTTCTTTTTATTCTCCGGCATGAAACTTTCGTTCCACCCTCTGGCTGTCTAAAGAGAAAGACAAGTGACAGCCAACACTAATAAAGGGAATAAGTCCCTTTGGATAAGATATTCTTTCAACCCGGAAAGAGCCTTGCTAATCTGCTTTTCAACCGCTTTGATACTAATATTCAGTTGTTCCGCAATCTCACGGTTCTTCAATCCATAGCTCCGGCTTAACATAAATATTTTATGGCATTGAGGGGGAAGCGTGTTTATATAAGACATGATTTCTTCTTCCAGTTCTTTCAATAACAAGCTCTGCTCGGAATTTTGCATATAAGAGGAAACGTACTGATCCAATATATCCGTCTCTCTCTCAGGTTTCAAAGGGTATACATCCTGTTGTTTCTTATCCAACGCATTCAGAGCATGCGTATATACGGCTTTGAAAAGATAAGACTTTACAGATTCATCCTCAAAACGGATACTTTCACGCCGCTTCCAAAGTTCATAAAAAACATCCTGAACAATATCTTCCGACAAATCCTTATCATTCACAAAACGGAAAGCATACGCCCGCAAAGGTTTGTAGAAACGCTTGAACAGTGTTTCCAAGGCTGCAAAATCCTGAACATATATCTCTCCTGACATGAATTTGTTGTTTTATAAAAAGCAAAAATACAGATATTTTTCATTTAATGCCGGCAGAAGGGGAATATTGATAACTATATAAGCAATATTGCCATTTACAATGCAACCATATTATCACTATCTTTGTTTTATTAATAATAAAAGGAAACAACATGACACCGATTGAATTAACAAAAACGGAATTTATACAGCGAGTAGGAAACTTCGAAGAAAGCCCCAAAGATTGGAAATACGTAGGCGACAAACCTTGTATCGTAGACTTTCATGCTCCCTGGTGCGGCTATTGCAAACGTCTGGAGCCGATACTCGATGAGTTTGCAAAAGAATACGACGGAAAACTCTACATCTATAAAGTCAATGTAGACAACGAAGAAGAACTGGAAGCTGCTTTCAAGATCCGGACGATCCCGACTTTGCTCCTCTGCCGCATGGACGGGAATAAAGAAATGATGCTCGGCACGATGGGTAAACCGGAACTTCGCAAAGTGATCGAAGGCATCTTATAATGTCTCTATCAAATATTAGAATACAGAAGGTATGAATCAGGAAAGCCAAGCGCTAATTCTGATTCATGCCTTCTACTTTTATACGGATCGAGCCTGGAGTCCGTTGGAAGCAGGAACAAAACAGATTCAGATCATTCGTCTTTTGCATGAAATCCTGTAATATCCGGTATTCCTCATCCGACCATGTTTCATAATGACGGGGATATTGTTTACGAACTCTCATTATCGACTCGGATACGTCCGTTTTCTTGATTCCCAATTGCCGGATACGCTTTTTGAAACCGGCCAGATCTTCATCCGTACAGTTGTTTACCGGATCGGCATCAAAGAAACTCGGACAAATCTTATTCCCGACCTGTTCCTGTTTCGTTACAGAGACAGGAATAGGTTCGAAAAGAACGGATTCCGGTTCTATTGCACCTAACTCCTTCCTTAAGTTTGAAATATGCTTCGCTGCTTCTGGAGAAATCAGTTTCACGGAACATTCATGACGGGAATAACTCCCATTTCTACGTGCAGAAAGCCAGTTAAAGGAACCTTCCACCAATACTGAATCATCAATCGCAAGCGATTTATTATGAATGCCTTTCAACAGAATCAACTTAACACCGTTTTCGGTTAAAGCCTTCCGTCCGGCAACGGCCTCCTTCCGCAACACACCGGTTTGTTTGTCACAATCTAAGCGGAAATCCGAATACACCACGACTTCCACACCCCGCTCTACCGCTTCCCGCATCAGAGGAATAAGATTATCATGTTCAATCGCCTGGATCGATATAAAAGGAGATACGATCAGCAACCTTTTTGTCGCATCTTTAAAGGCTTGCCGCAACAAACCGGTGTGTTCCTTCAATGTCGATAAACGTTCGGCCGGCTGGTAGCGGCAAAGCGGTTCCTTTTGCCGATAGATGAAATTGCCGGACACTTCGTTCGCAGGATCGTCAAACAACCATTTTGCCAGGTTACCGACGGGCGTATTTCGTTCGGGATGGAATATATTCATATTCCCGAACACCAGAAAATGATACTGCGCACGCGAAACAGCCACGTTGAGCATATTGTACTTTCCACCTTGCTCCATAAAAAAAGAAGCATCACCGGGAGAATTGACCGATGAAAAGATCACGACCGGACACTGCGCTCCCTGCAAAGAATGAACAGTACCGATCGTCATACCGGCAAACGCTTCTGCCTCCGGCGACTGTTCCGCAAGACTACGGATGATTTCTTCCTGCGCCTTAAATGGGGTGACTACAGCCACTATTTTACGGATCGGCTCCTTGTAAGCGCTTTCCAACTTATCTTTTTCCGTTTCCAGCCAAGAGACGATTGCTGCCGCTTCCGCTCTGTTCAAGACACTGCCCGTCGCCCCTTTTTCACTGACTCCGTTTACATGGACATACCCTTTAGGCGGCAAGTCTTTATACTTCACCTTGTTTCCTTTCTTCGGCAGCAAACGGCCGTGATACACATAGTCGTTACAATAAGCAATGATAGGATCGAGACAACGCCTGTGTTCGGTCAAGAAAGCGCCTCTTTCACCGGCGACTTCGAAACTGCAACTCTTCCGCGCCATCTTCATGATGCTTCCGGACGAAGACAAGAAACCGTTTTCATGCAGAAACGCATACCGATCATCGGACTCGGAGGATACTAAGCCAAAACGTTTCAGATTAATACTGGAATATTCGTCCGAGATGGACCATATCGGTTCGATCTGTTCCACGTCTCCCACTAAAATAGCTTGCTTGGCAAGGCTGAAAGACGGAATTGCCAGTTCGGGAGATACCTGCCCCGATTCATCCACAATCAGCAAATCGATCGCATCATAGAGCGGCGCATCCCACTCCCCATTGTCCGCACAAACCATGTATTTCGGCAAAGAATGGAAAGTCGAAATAAAAACAGGCATCACACAGGCCAAACGCTTCAACCGTTCGGTGTAATCCTCTCGGCCACGTGTCTCCCCCTCTTTATCGCATCCGGCCAAGCGGCGGATGAACTCGGCTTCCCGGTCATGGATGGCATACCAGAACAAAAGATAGCGGTAACTGATATCCAGCCGCACCGCCATATCTTCCGTATAAGGAAGGGCATTGTATTCCGGATTGGCAACCAACTTGTCATAGCATGCCTTAAAATCTTCCGTCTGCTCCCAGCCGCATATCACATCTTCATAGCTTGGATGTTTTTGAAATTTACGGAGCAGTTTACTCAGAAAACCTTTATCCGCCATCTCTTTTCCATATTGTTTGAGACTGGCAACATTCAAGCAGGTTCCAATCTCATCCCGCATCTTCCTCATTTGCCTGCGAAGGAAACGCTGGCATGCAACTTCATCCCGGCAAGATGTCTGAAAGAAACGATTGAAATGTTCCAGATAGAACCCGCGATATTCTTCCAACCGGGCAGGATCGTCATAATCATTCGGAAAGCCTTCACCTTTCGTATTGAACATCATTTTGTACTGATCCTTTTGTTCGTCTTTGCCTGACAGATACAATCCCAACGTATCCAAACCGGGCAGCCAGCGGAGAGTCAACAGGTTTGCAGGCTTATCGCCAGAAGGCTGTTCGATCTTGAAATCTTTCAGGATATTGGTAATCGCCTGGTTATTGGCGGAACTGGCTACGATGATATCCTGATCATCAGGATGCTCCAGTACGGCATGGACGATCCGGTTGGCAATCACCGTCTGTAAAAAGGTCGTCTTGCCTGTTCCCGGAGGTCCGTTAACGGCAAAGATATCGGAACTGTCCGGGTCCGTATACATGGCAAGCGTCTCACGCTGGGAGACGGACAGCGGAAACTCGCCGCTCATCTGTGCCCAATGGTCTTTATTGCAATAAACTTGCTGTCTATCCGGCACAGGCAGCAATGTTTCCAGCTTTTTACGGATCAGAAGTTCCAGTAACGGATGGGAAGATTTACTTTCCAATAGCTTGTCATACAAGTTGATGATCTTTTGTGCCATTCCTCGTCCGGGAGCTTTCACGACAATGATTTCAGGCTTGTCGGCATAATTCATTTCCCGGAAAGTCAAGCCGGTCGCATCTTGGAACAGTTTTTCGCAGGCACTCCAATATATCTTCCAGTCCGTCTCTTCGGTATCGAACTCGCTCAAGAGCCGGTCCACATTCGAAAGGGATGCAATCGTTCTGTCATTGCGCGCATTCGGAGACAAAAACTTACGGACAAAAACCGGAATACGTTCAGACTTGTTGTCGCAGACCTGAAAAGTGCCGTCCGGCAACAATGTCGCGGAAATCAGGAAGGGGTACTCCGGAGTATTCTGTCCGGAAGCCCACCCGTTTTCGTACTCAGGAAGAAAGACACAAGGAGCAATCTGTATTTTACGTTTCTCGTCATCCGTCTTTTGCTTCCCTTTCGGGAAAAGCAAGGGAATGTCTTTGCGAAGTATAAATTCCGGAACCTTGTCACCTATCCGCAATGTAACCCGCGCTTCTTTCTTTAGCGACCTGCTCCTTCGTTCGGCATCCAGCAGGCAGTTTTTCCAGTATTTCAGTAGTTTTTTGTCCATTCGATCAGTAAGCCGTTTGTTGTCTCTTTCTATTTCTTTTCCCGGACGGTTATATGAAAACAACCTTGCTTGCGTTCGTGTTTGACATAGCAACGCTCTTCCCGTTTCAAATCACGCAAAACCATTGCCAATACCATTTTCAACCGGTCTTTGTCGATATTCAGAGTATCGCTCTCGTCTACTTTGGTATAACGGGCCCAGGAGACATCAAAAGTCGTTCCGTAGCGGTGGGCCGAGTTTTGGGAGGAATTGGTATTTCTCTTTTTCAGGTTCTTGACATCATCGACCGTACGGGTGACACTGGTCACTTTGATTTTATAGACCGAAGCATTCAGATTGCGTAAGGAATCCTGGAAATTATGCCCGATATCTTCCAGCAACTGTGCTGCCGAAGGGATCAGATATGGGATGGAATGCGTCAGCTTTTCCACTTCATAATACTCATTGGTTTCGATCTCTTCCATCTCCTTTTTTACTTTCTCCGCTTCTTCACGGTTCGATGCCGGTTTGATGCCGATACGTTTCGCTTCGGCCAGATGTACATCGTTCAGGTCTTTGAAATCGCGGTTATAGCTTCCGTTATACCAGATACGTTTCAACTCTCCGCGTTCTTCCTTTTTTCCACAAGACGAACATATCACTGCCACCGAGCAAGCAGCCACTATCAACCCGATACTACATATTATCTTTTTCATCATTTTTCTTTTAGCGGAAACAAAAGTAACCAAGATTCACTGATTTCAAAATATTTATGACTATTTTTGTGAATTCTGAATATAAACCCAAATAGTTAATTGTATGGACGCATTGGAATTAAAACTGTCACTTATCGAACAACTGAAAACGATCGACGATGTAAAACTGTTGACACAGATCAAAAATTTGATCAGCATAGCAACAGAAAAGAAAGAAACGCGCTATCCGGCACAGATGACGCTGGACGAATTAAAGGAAGTGTTGAAGAAATCGAGAGAAGAATCCAAAAAAGGATTAGGTATGACAACGGAAGAATTACGTAAACGATACCCACTATGCGAATAATAATAAAGTGGTTACCTCAAGCCATTACCTTACTTGACAACATCTACAGATTCTACAGTGAAAAAAGCCAGACCGCAGCTATCCGTTTATACAACAGACTATTGGATTCTGCCGAACCTTTACGCATTTTTCCGCAAGCGGGCCCTATCGAACCGTTACTGAAAGGATATGATTGTGAATTTCGTTCCCTTGTCGTCGAAAAACATTACAAGCTGATTTACACGGTTACCGACGAACTAATCGAAATCCATGCCGTTTGGGATTGCCGCCAGGAAGGATGGCACCTGCAAGAAATGTTCAAATAATCTTCGTGAAGAGACAACAAAATGCCCCACAATTTATCTTTACATAAAGAATATTACTAATTTTGTCTGCCTGAACGAGAGTGGTAGAAAACTCGCGACAAAGGCAAAACTAAAACAAATTGAATGATTGAACGAATTTATATTCTTGAGAGCGTAGACCCGGTTATATTCTACGGAGTAAACAATGTCAACATGCAGTTGATCAAGACATTGTTCCCCAAGCTACGCATTGTGGCAAGGGGAAATGTGATGAAAGTGATAGGAGACGAAGACGAATCGGAGCTCTTTCTCAAGAAAATTCGCGAGGTAGAAAAATATTGTGAGGAATTCAACTCGCTGAGCGAAGATGTCATACTGGACATCATCAAAGGCAAAGCCCCGGTGATCACCAAACAAGAGAACCTGATCATTCACGGGATGAACGGCAAACCGATCGTCGCCCGCACGGAAAACCAGCAACGCCTAGTCAAAGCATTCGAAGAAAACGACCTCGTCTTTGCCACGGGCCCTGCCGGAACAGGTAAGACATTCGTCGCCATAGCCCTCGCCGTTAAAGCACTTAAAAACAAAGAAATCCGCAAGATCATCCTAAGCCGTCCGGCAGTAGAGGCCGGTGAGAAATTAGGATTCCTCCCCGGCGAGATGAAGGACAAACTCGACCCGTACCTCCAACCTCTGTATGACGCCCTGCAAGACATGGTTCCCGGGGCCAAGCTGAAGGAATACATGGAGAACAACGTGATCCAGATCGCCCCCCTAGCCTTCATGCGCGGGCGGACGTTGAACGATGCGGTCATCATCCTCGACGAAGCGCAGAACACGACGACCCACCAGATCAAGATGTTCCTCACCCGCCTCGGAATGAATGCAAAAATGATCATTACCGGAGACGTGACACAGATCGACCTGCCGCCGACAGCGACCTCCGGTCTCGTACAGGCCATGCAAATCCTGAAAGGCGTAAAGGGAATCGGCAAAGTCGAATTCGAGAAAAAGGACATTGTCCGCCATAAACTCGTCCAACGTATCGTCGAAGCCTACGACAAATTCGACAGCAAGCATGGCAAAGGCGGTTCGAGAACCGTCTCCAAGGAACAGCAAGAAGAGATAAAGAACAATATTAATAACAGTCAGGACGCCCGATAAGCGCCCCATAAAAACAAAGATATGAAGAAGGCATTAACAAAAACAGACTTCAATTTCCCAGGACAGAAGAGTGTCTATCATGGTAAAGTACGCGATGTGTACAACATCAACGACGATGTATTGGTGATGGTTGCAACAGACCGTATCTCGGCATTCGACGTAGTCCTGCCGGAAGGTATCCCTTACAAAGGACAGATGCTGAACCAGATCGCAGCCAAATTCCTGGATGCAACTACCGACATCTGCCCGAACTGGAAACTGGCTACTCCCGATCCGATGGTGACCGTAGGCGTGATGTGCCAGGGATTTCCTGTTGAAATGATCGTACGCGGCTACCTCTGCGGAAGTGCATGGCGTGCTTATAAGAGCGGCGTGCGTGAAATCTGCGGTGTAAAACTGCCGGAAGGCATGCGTGAAAACGAACGTTTCCCCGAACCGATCGTTACCCCGACGACAAAAGCCGAGATCGGCGAACACGATGCCGACATCTCCAAGGAAGAAATCCTGGCTAAAGGTCTGGCCACTCCCGAAGAATACGAACTGTTGGAAAAATACACGCTCGCCCTCTTCAAACGCGGTACGGAAATTGCTGCCGAACGCGGCTTGATCCTTGTCGACACAAAGTACGAATTCGGCAAGCATGGCGGCAAGATCTACCTGATGGACGAAATCCATACACCGGACTCTTCCCGCTATTTCTACAGCGAAGGCTACGAAGAACGTTTTGCCAAAGGCGAACCGCAGAAGCAACTCTCCAAAGAGTTTGTCCGCGAATGGCTGATGGAAAACGATTTCCAAGGCAAGGCTGGCCAGAAAGTTCCCGAAATGACTCCGGCTATCGTAGACGGTATCAGCGAACGTTATATCGAACTGTATGAACACATCACAGGCGAGAAGTTCGAAAAAGGCGATACGGACAATCTCCTTTCCCGTATCGAAAAGAACGTAACCGAATATCTCAACAAATAAGATAAACGGATATGGCGAAGTACGGTTCAGAACAGATTCTACCCTACAACAACGAGGAGCACAAAACGACACAAGTCAGGCGCATGTTTGACTCCATCGCCGGTACATACGATCAGCTGAACCATACGCTCTCGCTGGGTATCGACAAAATATGGCGCAGGAAAGGAATCGCTTTCCTGCGTCCTTTTTCTCCCGCCTCAATTCTCGATATCGCCACAGGCACGGGGGATCTGGCCATCTCCATGCACCGCCGCCTGAAAGCCGACCGCATCATCGGGGCCGACATCTCGGAGGGCATGATGGAAGTCGGACGGCAGAAAGTCGCTGAAGCGGGATTGTCGGACCACATCACGTTCGAATACCAGGACTGCACGGCACTGACCTATCCGGACAACTCGTTCGACGCCGTCACCGCCGCATTCGGAGTACGGAATTTCGAAAACATAGAACAAGGTATCACCGAGATGTACCGGGTTCTGAAGCCGGGGGGCCATCTGATGATCCTGGAACTGTCCTCACCGGTACATTTCCCGATGAAGCAACTCTACAACATCTATTCGAAAGTCGTGATCCCTACCGTCGGGCGCCTGCTATCAAAAGAGCATACAGCCTACAGTTACCTGCCGGCCTCCATCAAAGTCGTTCCACAAGGGAAGGTCATGACCGACCTGCTCAGCCGGGTAGGTTTCAGCGAAGCCCGTTCGCACACTTTCACCTTCGGCATTTGTTCGCTATACACGGGCAGCAAGGGCGGTTCGCAAACCACCCCAACAGTATAAATCATCTTAAATTTACAGGTCATGCAAAAATATGGTTTAATAGGATATCCCCTCGGACACTCTTTTTCAAAGAACTACTTCAACCAGAAGTTCGAATCCGAGAACATTGATGCAACTTATCTGAACTTCGAGATCCCGAACATCAAAGATCTGAAGACTGTATTAAAAGAGAACCCGGAATTGAACGGTCTGAATGTCACCATCCCCTACAAGGAACAAGTCATTCCCTACTTGGATGACCTGGACGAAGACGCTCGCTTGATCGGAGCCGTCAACGTCATCAAATTTACGAAAGGCCTCTTCGGCAAAAAACTGAAAGGCTACAACTCCGACATCATCGGCTTCAAGCGCTCCATCGAACCGCTCCTGAACGAAACACATCGCAAAGCCTTGATCCTGGGAACGGGTGGTGCGTCAAAAGCAGTCTTCCAAGGATTAAAACAATTGGGTGTCGGCGCCACGCTGGTTTCCCGTAAACCGAAAGAGCACTGCATCACCTATGAAGAAATCACTCCGAAGACAATGCAGCAGTACACCGTCATCGTCAATACGACCCCGTTAGGCATGTACCCGAATATCAACGCATGTCCCGACATTCCTTACGACCTGCTCACCCCGGACCATCTGTTGTACGACCTTCTGTACAACCCGGATGAAACTCTCTTCATGAAGAAAGGGAAAGAAAAAGGAGCCGTCGTCAAGAACGGCCTTGAAATGCTCCTGCTACAAGCATTCGCGGCTTGGGAAATCTGGCAGAAATAAAGCATAGCTTTACGACTCCTAACCCATAGCATTAGAAGGCATAACCCTATGGGTTAGGATATATATACCGATACTGAAAAAAACAATTCAACTCCGGGTTAATACGAAATCGGGGGTGACAAGGTAGTCCAACCGATAAACCGCCCCTTCTTCCGTACGGGTTTCATAGACGGTGAAACTCCCTTCTTCCGCATAGGGAAACGGACGGACATGCAGATGGTGAAGGAAGTCGACTTCTTCCTGCCCGATCATCTTGAAAAGCGTCTCTTTTGCACACCAATGAAGCAACAAGTGCTCCGTCTCGTGCTCTTTGTCGATACCCGCCTCTTCTTCCGGATTCATAAAGCGACTGCGTATCCTCGACACCCTCCCGGAATGGTATTCGATGTCGATACCGGCGGCAGGACGGTTCTGCAACAGAACGGCGGCATAACCTTTCGTATGGGAAATGCTGATATGCAAAGACGAGCCGGACAGGTAAGGCGCACCGTTCGGACGATAGGCTACGCAGACCGGGCCGCCCGTAAGCTCCTGCAAAAGCACACGGCAGGCAAGCCATTCCCGGCGACGCTGCTCCGTACGGATCAGCTCCAGCTGCGGAAGATATTCTTCCCTGTTCCGCAAAAGGGACAGAAGCACTTCGGAAGACTCCTCGATCTTCCAGATTCCCCACAACGGACCGGTATGTTTCATCAGGAGAGGCATTATTTCTTCCACTCAAAAGATTGGATCAGTTCTACGATATCCTGTTTCAGATATCGGGTGACGGGAGCCAGCGAATCTGCATTCGGGATACAATCATAATACAAAGCTCCCCGGAAAAAATGCGAGACACTGTCGGTCAACATAAATTGCAATGGCGAAGCGGATTCGCCATCCAGCATGAAAAGCGAACCATAAACCGAAGCCTCCGGATTGCTGTACGCCTGCATCTTGATCCGTTCCGGATATTTCGATTGCCGGACAACCAACGCGCGACACTCCTCCTCCGCCCTGCCCAGCGTAGCCGGAGTGATAGGGAAATAGCTGCAATAGAGCTTCACGTTCAACTGCGGATAAGAGAGATTGATCCACCCTGCCGGATTCCCGACCGGAGGCAACTCCACCTCTGCCCATCTGGAAAGCCGGAAAGTATAAGGTAAATCCCTTACCGGAAGTGCCTGGTAGGAAGGGGCAGGCGGTTCGATACGGAAATAGCCGCGCGGCTTCGGTGTATATTCCGTACAGGAAACACACAAGGCCAACAGCCCCCCACACACTATACCGGTTGACATACGCATTACTCCTCTTGCCGCTCCTTTCCTTGGTCCGAAATGCGGTTGAACTTGACTTTCAGGATACGGCGGTTATCGATCTCCAGAACCTGGAAACGATAGTCGTCATATTCGATGATCTCGCGGCGGCGAGGGAAGTCGCCTTTGATCTCCAACAGAAGGCCGGCAAGAGTTTCGACCTCCTCCGTCAGTTTGCCGAATTCGGTAGGATCGGCATCGATCACACGGAAAAAGTCGGTCAGCAATATCTTGGCTTCAAAAATAAGACTGCCGTCCGCCAGGCGGATGAACTGCTTTTCATCTTCGTCGTATTCATCGGAAATCTCTCCGACAATCTCTTCCAGGATATCCTCCATCGTCACAATACCGGAAGTTCCGCCAAACTCGTCCACCACGATCGCCATATGGATCTTGCTGGTACGGAATTCCTCCAGGAGATCGTCGATCTTCTTCGTCTCAGGCACGAAATAGGCCGGACGGATCAAGCTCTGCCAACGGAACGTGTCAGGCTTCTCCACATACGGCAAAAGGTCTTTGATATACAGGATTCCCTTGATGTTATCCTCCGAATCGGCATAAACCGGAATACGGGAATAACCGGATCGGATGATGAAATCGACCACGGTGCGGAAACTCGTCTTGATGTCGATATCCTCCATATCCAGGCGGGGCGTCATGATCTCGTCGGCAGTCTTGTTGTAGAACTTGATGATCTCCGAAAGCATCTCTTTCTCTTCCGGCATTTCGGTGGAAGTGAGTTCCAATGCTTTGGAAAGCTCGTCGACCGAAAGATCGTACTTCTTCTTGACTAACGCCTTGTTGATGACGCTGGTCGACGTGACCAATATGTTCGAAAGCGGCCGGCAGACACGCTCCACGACATTCAGTACAGGGGCCGAACTGCGCACGAACCGCAGCGAGTTTTTCTGTGCATAAATCTTCGGCATGATCTCGCCGAACAACAAAAGGAGAAAGGTCAGGACGATCGTCTCCAGAATAAAGCCCAACATCGGGGCGGATGAGAAATCGACGATCGCGTTGATACCGTAGGTACAAAGCATGACGACAGCCACATTCACAAAGTTGTTGGCTATCAGGATAGCGGCGAGCAGGTACTCGGAACGGTCCAGCAAACGCTGGATTAATGGGTCTGAAGGTGCATTCTCTTCCCGGATGTCGTTGATATCACCCGGGGTTAACGAGAAAAATGCCACTTCGGAAGCCGACACAAAGCCGGAAACCAACAGCAGAAGAATTGCAAGGCTTAACGCTATTACAGGGCCTGCTGTGAGCGCCTGTATAGTAACCTGGTCGAATAAGCCCGATAAATAATAGTCTGAGTCCAAGGGGAACAGTATTAGTTAAACAATATCAGAACGGAAGGTCGTCCGCACTGTTGGAATCTAAAGATGTGTCCGGTTGTCCGGATGCGGGTTGCTGGTAGCCCGTCGCCTGCTGGTATCCGGTGGACGGCTGGGCGGTCTGAGGCTGTGCCGCCGTCATTCCTGTACCGGAAGCATTGTCACGATTTCCCGTACCGGAACCTGTGCTGTAAAATTCGACACGGTCGGCATGGATTTCCGTCACATACCGCTTCACGCCGGACTGGTCGTCGTAACTACGCGTACGGATCTTGCCTTCCACATAGAGTCCGGAACCTTTCTTCACCCATTTTTCAACGAAGGAAACCAAATCACGGCGAACGACCACATTGTGCCATTCCGTACGTTCCGGAACAACCGTACCATTGGCCAACGTATAACCCCTCTCGGAAGTTGCAAGCGGGAAGTTGGCAACAGCAGCGCCACTATCGAAGTAACGTACTTCTGGATCGCGTCCGACGTTACCGATCAATATAACTTTATTCAATGACATAGCTCTATTCTTTTATTAGTCTACAAAGAAACACAAATTCAGTCATTCTGACAAGTTTCCTTCTAATTTCTCCAAATAAATATGTATCAGGCGAGGAACCGCATATTTCTCCACATCGTCAGTCGCCACAGGAAGGTAAGACTTCAGGGCATCGCCCTCCCGCTCTATCTCTATCCGGTAGAAAGCCGTATACAATATCTGATGGGACAGGACATGTTTCACCCCCTGCAAATCAGCCGAAACATTCAGCCGGCCCGCTCCTGCAAACAGCCGACGAAAAGCATCCGTCGTCTGCAACTCTGCAAAATCCATCGCCTTGTCCGTTTCGATAAGCGGAAACTCGTAGAGTCCTTCCCAAATGTCTTTCCCTTTCCGGCGGGACAGCCAGGTTTTTCCTTTATATATAATGTATAAATAATGAAAATACCGGTCACGCGTCCTGGTCTTTTTCTGTTTCACCGGATAGGTCTGCACATCGCCCGCCCCATAAGCAGCGCAGTGCCCTTTCAACGGACAAGCTTCGCAATCCGGATTTTGCGGCACGCATTGCAAGGCGCCCAATTCCATTATAGCCTGGTTGTGTTGCCCGGCATACCGGGGGTCCATCACCAAGCCTGCCAGTTCCGTAAAGGCTTTTTTCCCTCTGGGCGTATCGATCGGAGTATCTACCGCAAACAGGCGCGAAAGCACTCGGAAGACATTCCCGTCCACGACTGGATACGGCTGGTTCCATACAAAGGAAACGATGGCCGCCGCCGTATATTCTCCTATCCCTTTCAAAGAGATCACATCCTCATAGCGTTCAGGAAATATCCCACCGAAACGTTCCATAATATCTTTTGCCGCAGCATGCAGGTTACGGGCGCGACTATAATAACCAAGCCCCTGCCAATATTTCAACACCTCGTCTTCCTCCGCCGAAGCCAGCGAAGCCACATCCGGGAACCGTTCGGTAAAACGGAGAAAATAGTCCATCCCTTGTGCCACCCGTGTTTGTTGAAGGATTATCTCGGATATCCAGATGATATAAGGGTCGGAAGACTCCCTCCAGGGCAGCTCCCTTTTATGTATCCGATACCAGTCACGCAACAAACGGCTGGTTTCTAATTCGTTTTCTATCTGCGACATACGGTTCTTTTTTGCCTCTTCAAAACTTGCAACTAATTGATTACTGCAAACATACACAGTTCTAACGAATTGTAAGGAAACTTTTTTCTTAAAATTTGGCTGACAATTCTTTTTCCACTTAAATAAAAAGCTATATATTTGCATTCCAAAAAATTAATAGGTCCAAATCAATTATTTAATTAATTTATAGACATGACTAAAGCAGATATTGTTAGCGAAATTTCAAAAAGCACTGGCATTGACAAACAGACAGTGTTGAACAGCGTAGAATCTTTTATGGATATCGTAAAAAGTTCATTGTCTCAGGGCGAAAACGTATACCTGAGAGGTTTTGGAAGTTTCGTGATTAAAAAGAGAGCCCAGAAGACTGCTCGTAATATTTCAAAAAATACTACGATCATCATCCCGGAACATAACATTCCGTCATTCAAGCCGGCTAAGACTTTCTTGAACGAAGTAAAGTAATTTAGTTATTATAGTTTAATTTAAAATTTTAAAACAATGCCTAGCGGAAAGAAAAGAAAAAGACATAAGATGTCTACGCACAAGCGCAAAAAGAGACTAAAGAAGAATAGACATAAGAAGAAATAAGTCTATTTGAGTAACTCTGAAGAACAAACTTAATAAGAGACCTTTTAAGTTTGTTCTTTGCGTATTTAATAAGGTCTCACATTTTAAACACCTCTTTTTATAGTGATTAGTGAATTAGTAGTTGATGTACAACCCAAAGAGGTATCTATAGCCGTACTGGAGGATAAGAACCTTGTCGAGCTCCAAAAGGAAGCCCGTAATGTCTCTTTTGCCGTCGGCGATATATATCTGGGCAAGGTTAAGAAACTGATGCCGGGTTTGAACGCTGCTTTCATTGATGTAGGTTATAAAAAGGATGCATTTCTTCACTATCTGGACTTAGGTCCTAATTTCAACACCCAGCAGAAATTCCTCAAACAAGCATTAGGAGAACAAAAAGGAGATAAAAAAATCCCCACTATCTCTAAAATGCAGTTGCTTCCCGAAATCGAAAAAGACGGAAGCATCAGCAACGTGCTCAAAGTCGGACAGGAAGTGCTGGTGCAGATCGCCAAAGAGCCGATTTCAACAAAAGGTCCCAGGCTGACTTCCGAGCTTTCTTTTGCCGGAAGATACATCGTGCTGATACCGTTTGCCGATAAAGTATCGGTTTCCACAAAAATCAAATCGAGCGAAGAGCGTGCCCGTCTACGCCAACTCATCCAAAGTATCAAGCCGAAGAACTTCAGCGTAATCGTACGCACATCTTCGGAAGGAAAGCGCGTTGCCGAACTCGATCATGAATTGAAGACATTACTGAAACGTTGGGAAGAGAACATTCCTAAGATCACCAAAGTAAAAGCTCCTGCACTCATCTACGAAGAGACGGCAAGAGCAGTGGCTTTGTTGCGTGACATTTTCAACCCCTCTTTTCAGAACATTTATGTGAACGATGCGGACATCTATCACAACATCCGCGATTATGTCAGCCTGATTGCTCCCGGACGGGAAGAGATCGTGCAACGGTATACCGGCGAACTCCCCATCTTCGACAACTTTGCAATCACCAAACAGATCAAGTCCCTATTCGGACGCACCGTCACGTACAAAAGTGGAGCCTATTTGATTATCGAACACACGGAAGCCATGCACGTTATCGACGTAAACAGCGGGAACCGCTCCAAAGGCAGCGATGCCCAGGAAAAAACGGCTATCGACGTGAACACGGCAGCAGCAGACGAAATTGCCCGTCAATTACGCTTGCGCGATATGGGTGGTATTATCGTAGTCGACTTTATCGATATGGCCGAAGCTGCCAACCGGCAGAAACTGTTCGAACATATGACGAAAGCGATGGCTAATGACCGGGCAAAACATAATATTCTGCCACTGAGCAAATTCGGCCTGATGCAGATCACCCGCCAGCGTGTCCGTCCGGCAATGGATGTCGATACATCCGAAGCCTGTCCGACCTGTTTCGGCACAGGCACCATCAAACCCTCTATCCTGTTTACCGACAGCCTGGAAGGAAAGATCGACTGCTTGGTCAACAAACACAACGTGAAGAAATTCGCCCTGCACGTACATCCTTATGTTGCAGCATTTATCAAGAGCGGAAAATTCCCGCTCAGTTGGAAATGGAAACTGAAATACTCGATGGGTATTAAAGTGATTCCGAATCAAAGTCTGGGCTTCTTGGAGTATAAATTCATCGACTCCGACAAGAACGAACTGGACATGATGGAAGAGAAAGAAATCAAATAACATAAAAGTCCCCGGATCTCATAAAAGTTCGGGGACTTTTTTTAATGAAAGAAAATATCAATGAGACGTTTTTATATTTGGCTATGGCTGCTCATGCTGGTCTGCGGCAGCTGCACGAAAGAGAAACAAGAGTTGAGAGTATTGCACTTGAACATCTGGATGGAAGGAACAGTCGTCAAAAACGGCTTCGAGGCCGTTGCGGATGAAGTGGCCCGGATAGATCCGGATATCGTAATGTTCAGCGAAGCCAGCAACAAGGAAGGCGCGTTGTTCGTTCCCCGCATGCTGGACGCTTTGCGCGAAAGAGGGAAAATCTATTATGGACAAGGCAGTTCGCTGGATGTCGCACTGCTGTCCAAATACCCCATACTGGAACAAACGGAAAACATTCCGCATAAAGACCGGGTATTAAGGACCCGTTTGGATGTGAACGGCAAACAGGTAGTAGCCTATACAGGGCATTTGGATTATACGCATTACGCCTGTTACCTGCCACGTGGATACAGCGGTGTGACATGGAAGAAACTGGAAGCCCCGGTAACGGACAAGGCTGAAATCGAAAAAGCCAATAACGAATCTTTGCGTGACGAATCCATTCGGCTCGTGATAGAAGACGCCACAAAGTCAGATGCCGATTTCGTAATCTTGGGCGGTGACTTCAACGAACCTTCGCACTTGGATTGGACGGAAGAGACGAAAGGGCTTTGGGATCACAACGGGGCGGTAGTCGATTGGGTCTGCTCCAAATTATTATACGAAGCCGGCTTCCGCGATGCCTATCGCGTCAAATATCCGAATCCGATCACCCATCCCGGCTTTACCTTCCCTTCGGACAATCCGGCGATGCCAGTCGAACGGTTGACCTGGGCGCCGGAAGCGGATGAACGCGACCGCATCGATTTTATCTATTATATACCGGCAACCGGTTGGGAAGTGGAAGACGCCGTCATCGTCGGTCCCAAGTCCTCCATTATCCGCAGCCAACGTGTCGAAGAGGACAGCCAAGATACTTTCTCAACTCCGGCAGACATTTGGCCGACGGACCACAAAGGAGTGTTGATCAAGTTTAAATTCTGACTTCATTGGAGGGCTGTATCATTTAATACTACCCTCCTTATACCGGCGATTCACAAACTCCGCAATGCGTTCATACGCCTTAGCGATATGTATATTCACTGTCTTTTCACTGATTCCCAAAACATCAGCGATTTCCCGGTTCTTCAATTTATCGGAGAGAACAAGACGAAAAACCTCTCTGCATTTCGGCGGCAAGGAATCAATCGCCTGCTGGACCAGTACTTGGTATTCTTCATCCATCAAACTCTTTTCCGGTGTATCCGAATCTGGGATCAACTCAATCTCATACAAAGAAAAGGAATCCTTTTCCTGTACACACCCCCTTCTCAGATAATGCAAAGCCTGGTTTTTCACCGATATATACAAATAGCGTTCCGGCTCTTTTACATGGGACAGCGTTTCCCGCTTTTGCCAAATGACAGTAAAAACATCCAGAATAGCTTCTTCGGCCAGCTCACGAGAGTTCAGATAGTAATAAGCCACATGGAACAGACGCCGGGAATAAGTTTCAAACAATAACCGGAACGCTGCTTCATCTCCCTTCACTACTTTTCCAAAAAGAGATATGATACTCTCCCCTTCCATCTCAGATACAGTCCTTTCATTAATTAGTCAGTAAATGTAGTTAAAATTTCTTCAAGACACTGCCTAAAGGTAAAAATGTTTCTTCTCATGAGTTTGATTTTGCCCGTTAAAAAATCCATCATCTATCAGTTACCCTTTTCCGGGATCGTTCCATAATATTATATATAACATAAAATCAAACAGCTTTTCTTTTAATCCAAACCAACCATCTTCTTTTTTGTCCGTCATTATTCAAACGCTTGTTTAACATCTGTCGAACGCTTGTCTTCCAAATATAGAATAAGCGTACCACAACTGTCAAACAAGATAAAACATCCTACTTATAACATAAAAGAACACAAGAGGATAGTCAAATAACATAATATTTTTTTGCATCCCGAATAGGAGTTTTTTACTTTACTTGTCATCTCTATTTATAAAGCTACCGGAATAAAATGAAAAATGAACAAAACAATAAAGAACTCGAATCATTGACAAAGCGCATACGCTTCAAATCTTTGCCATTTGATGAAAAGCAGATGTCCGACCGTTTATCAGACAGAGTTAAACGGCCTGTCATCATTTCTTATACCGGTAAAGAAAACTCTGCATGGAAATATTTGTCTATTGCTGCTTCCATCGCCCTCCTATTGGTTACCGGCATTCTGCTGACCGACAAAGAGCCGGAACAAGAACTTGTCTATTATGAAACGATAGCCGTTCCCGATGCAAAAACAAAAATCACATTGCCAGACAGCAGTATAGTTTGGCTAAATGCAAACGCTTGCCTGCGCTATCCGAGAGAGTTCAGCGAACAGGTCCGACAGGTTGAAATAAAAGGGGAGGCATTCTTTGAAGTCCGCAAAGACGAAAAGAAACCTTTTATCGTCCAAACCGATGGTATCGGAATACGAGTATTAGGAACAACATTCAATGTTGACGCAGAACCGGAAAAAACTGAGATCACTCTCCTTACCGGAAAAATCGGGTTGTATAAATACACGAATCAATCGCAAATGGCAGACCGGATACTGCTACCTGGTGAACGAGCAGTTTTCCTTAAATCGGATAACAAGCTGAGTATTTCAACTGTACACCCAGAAAATACGATATCATGGGTTACTGGAATTTTTAAATTTAAAGACAGTTCATTAGCAGATATCATGCAAGAGTTACAACGGGCTTTCCATGTGAAAATACATATTCAAAACGAAAACCTGAAAAAACAGACTTTCAATGCCAACTTCACAGAGAAAGAGACATTGGAAGAAATACTATCAGTTTTGCAAATCTCAGCCAGATACAAAATAGAAAAAAGGAAAGGAGAAATTTTCCTGCAATAAATACAGAATGTTAAACCACAAAGACAAACGATTATGGACAGTACATGAAAAACAAGATTTAATTAATAGAGAGACATACAAAAAGAATTGGGAATGTTGCGACCATTCCCAAATTCTACATTGTTAATCGGCAGATGACACACCTGCCAATTTTAAAAATTAATACATACAAAATTATGGATAAAATTTTATTTATCAGGCAAAATCCAAAGGATTTTACCTGTGAGGAACATTATTCCTCTTTAAAAAGAATTTTCAAACACGGAATCAATCTTTTAGGACTTCTTTTACTGTTTTTGTTCGTCAACATTACCTTCGTTCATGCACAAGCAGTAAAACTGTCTCTGAATAAGCAGAATGCAACATATGAAGAGATTTTCAATGAGATAGAGGAAAAGACCGGATACAAATTCGTTTATAACACATCCGAGATCGACCGAAACGAAAGAACCTCTATCCAGGGAACAAGCATGGATCTAAACGAGTTGCTGCGAAACTTATTCCGCAGCAAAAGAAATATTTCTTTTCGTATATCGAATAAGCACATTGCCTTGTTCAAAGCACAGATCAAAACTATTTCCGGAACGGTCGTCGACACACAAGGAGAATCTGTCATCGGAGCTAACGTCTTAGTAAAAGGTAGCACAACCGGCACTATTACCGATGTCGACGGCAAATTCAGCCTGGAAGCAAGCGAGGGAGATATTTTGCAAATATCTTATATCGGCTACAACACGCAAGAAATCACAATTGACAGGAAATCCATATTAAAAGTGGTTTTGCAAGAAGATCAGCAAGCCTTGGAGGAAGTTGTCGTAATCGGCTACGGAGCTGTAAAGAAAAAAGACCTTACCGGGGCCATCGCCCAGGTAAAAGCCGATAAATATGCCACTCAGCAAAGTACGAACGTATTGGATATGCTGAATGGAACTGTTGCCGGTTTTAACTCTAACATCGGGACTTCTGCTTCCGGAGCTAGTGAAATGGAAATACGAGGTCCCGCTTCACTTTCAGCCAACAATTCACCCTTGATTGTATTGGACGGAGTCATCTTCAATGGTTCTATCAATGACATCAATCCATCGGATATCGAAACTATAGACGTATTGAAAGATGCCAGCTCTGCTGCTGTATACGGTTCACGGTCTGCCGCTGGTGTTGTAATCATCAATACCAAACAAGGCAAAGGGGAAAAAATGAGTATAAATTTTTCCGCACAACTGGGTTTAACAGATTTTACCAACGAAATCAAACCGAATGATTTATCTGGATTCATCCAACGCAGACAAGATTTCCAACGCAGAATAAATCCAGACAAGCCAGAAGGATATTATAACAATCCTAATCAGTTACCGGAAGGCATTGACGTAGATACTTGGCAAAATTACGATGCCTCATATCAGTCCGATCCAATTCTGACTTGGATGACACGTCTGAATTTGCGTGATATCGAACAACAAAACTATCTGAATGGGAATGCCTATGATTGGTATGGAGAAGCGACACGTCCTGGATTAAGGCAAAACTACAATGTCAACATATCCGGAGGCATTGGCAAAACTAAATATTACTGGTCATTAGGCTATACGGACAATCAAGGTTATATAAAGGGAGATGAGTATAAAACAATCCGTTCCCGAATTAATGCAGATACCAAAGTTGCCGAATTTTTGACTGTGGGAATCAATGCTCAATTTAGCAACAAAGATGAGAGTAATGAAGCCATCAAATTATCGAATATAAGCCGCCAGAGTCCTTTGGGACAACCTTATGATGAAAACGGAGAACTAAAATGGTATCCTCATGACGATTCAGGTATTGAACAAAACCCATTTCTTTTATACAAAGAACGGGATAAATTCAATGTCACCCAAAATCTGTTTGCCACCATGTATGCCGACCTGAAACTGCCATTCGGTTTTAGTTACAAAGTTTCTTATATCAATCGCTATGATTGGCAAAAAAATTATTACTATGATCCGTCAAGCATCCCAAGTGGCAACAAAACAGGAGGCTTCGGGCAGCGTATCAATTATTCACTTTACGAATGGCAAATAGACAACATCATTTCATGGAAAAAAACTTTTGGAGTTCATGATTTTTATGCAACATTCTTATATAATGCAGAAAAGAAACAAACATGGAAAGATACCGGTGAAAATGTAAATTTCACACCCAGTGAAGCATTAAGTTTCCATCAATTAGGGGCGGGAGGATCACCAACTATAAAAAACGAAGATACTTATTCGACCGGTACCGCAATAATGGGCCGTCTGAATTACACACTCATGAACCGCTATTTCCTAACTCTATCTATTCGTAGAGACGGGTATTCTGCCTTTGGTATGGAAAATCCTTACGCGACTTTTCCATCCGGAGCTTTAGCCTGGAATTTATCAGACGAATCGTTCTTCAATATCAAATGGATAAATAATCTCAAAGTCAGAGCCTCTTATGGAATAAACGGTAACCGGGATATAGGGATTTATGATGCATTGGCAAAACTTGAAACAAACAAATACCTGACTGGAAGCACATTAATCTCAGGTATATACAGCAGTTCACTGGCGAACCAATATCTAAAATGGGAAAAGACTAAAGCTTTAAACTTAGGTCTGGACTTTTCCATCTTAAACAGCCGGTTAAATGGTTCGGTCGATTATTATAGCATGATTACAAATGACTTGTTGTTAAAACGCAGCCTACCGACAATTATTGGATACGACAATGTAATGTCTAATATGGGAGAATTGCAAAACAAAGGGTTTGAAATGACTCTTAATAGCTACAATATCCAAAATAAGGATTTCAGTTGGAACTCGACATTAACGTTCTCATTTAATAGAAACAAGATCAAACATCTATATGGAGAAACAATCAACATTTTAGACGAAAATGGCAATGTTATCGGACAAAGAGAAGGTGATGATATCGACAATGGATGGTTTATCGGACAATCAATAGATCGGATATGGGATTACAAATTCCTTGGTATTTACCAGCTTGGAGAAGAAGAATTGGCTAAATCATTCGGGAAAGCTCCTGGCGATGTCAAATTATACGATCCTAATGGAGACGGTGTGTCTACTCAGGAAGATAAAGTATTTCAAGGTTATACAAAGCCACGCTTCCGTTTAGGGCTTCGAAATGACTTTACTCTTTTCAAAAACTTCCAGATTTCTTGTTTCATCCGTGCAGATTTAGGACATTGGAGAGCGAACAGTCTATTGAGCAACACATCTAATGTCGAGGACAGAGCCAACAGTTATGCATTGCCTTACTGGACTCCGGAAAACCCGACAAACAAATATACACGGTTAAATACGGTAAACACACCTGGATATAACATTTATGAAAAGAGTAGTTTTATACGTTTGCAAGACTTATCCATAGCATACAATATCCCGGAAAATATTCTCAAAAATCTGAAAGTAGGACATTGTAAAGTATATTTGAGTGGACGTAACCTGCTAACTTTCACAAAATGGTCCGGTTGGGATCCTGAATCAGGAAACACTCCTATGCCACGAATTTTTACATTTGGAATTGATGTCACATTATAAATAAACGAGTTATGAAAAACTGGATAAAATATATCATTTGTGCGTCTCTGTTTACAACTGTTTCATGCGGAGACAATTTCTTGGAGATAAAGCCCCTTTCTATCTTCACTCCGGAATCTATTTATACGGATAAAGCCGGATTTGACGGAATACTGGTTAACCTCCGCAAAAACTTACGCCCCGATTTCTATGGCGAAGGAGGCGGCCTGGCATCTGAACTAATCGCCTCAGATATTGCAATCAGTGCCAATAAAGCAGCCAATGCCATACATAATTTTGATACTCAAGTATTACCGACAGGGACCGGTACAACCTATGACTTCCATGAGATCTGGACAAGAGGATATAACCAGATACGAAATGCGAATGTTATTCTGTCGCGTATCAACAATGGCAAATTCGACACAGAAGAAATCAAAAATGCAATTATTGCCGAAGCATATTTTCACAGAGCCTATTGGTATTATAGATTAGTCCATTTATATGGAGATGTCCCCTTTTTAAACATAGAACATACGGCTCCTAAAATCGATTTCTATACACATTCAAGAAAAACGATACTTGCAAAAATAGAAGAAGATTTAGCATGGGCCGTCCAGTGGTTACCTAAAACAGTTGTTCCCGGAGCAGTATCTAAGGCTGCCGGCAACCATTTGCTTACAAAAATATATCTGTCTAATGGAAAATTCACAGAAGCTGTCGACGCCTCTTCTGCGGTCATTAACGACGGTATTCACTTTTTAATGACTGACCGCTTCGGGGTAGATGCTTCCGATCCTCAGTTTAATACGATCTGGGATCTCCATCAAAAAGACAATAAAAGCTCATCTTCAAATAAAGAAGGAATCCTTGTCGTACAGGAACGCTACGGATTTCCGGAAGCAGAAATAAGTGGAGGCACCCAGGCTATGCGTCGCTATGTTCCCTCTTGGTGGAATTCGTCCTACATGAAAGATCCCGACGGAAAAAGAGGAACTATCGACACACAAGGAAACGAGTTTGTCATAAAAATAGGAAGAGGGGTCGGTTATGTCCGGCCTTGCAGTTATTACAATTATGAAATATGGAATAACTGTAATAAGGACTTGAGACATGATAATCAAGTAAACTGGTTCTCTGTCGATAAATTCATTTACAACAATCCATCTTCCAAATATTTCGGACAACCCGTACAGATACAATACACAAATCCCAAAGACACCATCCATTGTTGGTATCCTTTCCCTTATTATAAGGTATATGTCGCAGATGAAGAAAGACCCGATCAGCCATACGGAGGACATTCGGACTGGTATTTATTCAGATTAGCCGAAACTTATCTTCTAAGGGCAGAAGCCTACTATTGGTTAAATCAAACAGATAAAGCCGCCGCAGATATAAACTCGGTAAGAGTACGTGCAAAAGCCGATCCTATTGTTGCTTCACAAGTTTCAATAGAGTATATATTAGATGAGAGAGCCAGAGAACTTTTCGCAGAAGAATTCAGAAAAACGGAATTAACCAGAATCGCCTTTATCATGGCTGAAAAAGGGTTAAACGGCTATTCCTTAGAAAATTTCTCAGAAAAAAATTTCTGGTATGACCGGACTGTTGCTAAAAATGAATTTTACAAGGCAGGGGATATCTTATGGGGAACAAACGTATTCAAAATAAGTCCATTCCACGTCCTTTGGCCCATCCCGGCAAATGCCATCGATAGCAACCAAGGAGGAACCATTAACCAGAATAAAGGTTATATCGGGTACGAAAAAAATATTCCTCCTTTAACAGTCATAGACGATCAACAATAATTTCTAAACCTACCGGCTATTATCGACCGGTAGGTTATATTTGTAAATCATTTGTATTCACATTCAATTTAGATATCATGAAAAAGAATTATCCTTTGCTATCAATCTGTTTGCTGGCATTACCTTTTCAAGGCTATGCACAAAAAAAGGCAAATGAGACGAAGCCCAATATACTTTTTATATGTGTAGATGACCTTCGCCGTGAATTAGGAGCTTATGGGTCTGTTGTAAAAACCCCGAACATCGACCGGCTGGCATCACAAGGCAGTTTATTTTTCCAACATTATGTACAAGTCCCGACAAGCGGAGCGTCACGAGCTAGCATGTTGACTGGACATTTTCCTAAAGATAAATCAGACCTCTCCAACGAAGCATGCCGGACAAGGCTATCAGATAAACCGGAAGGAGAAATCCCGGAAACTATGTTCCACCATTTACGAAGAAATGGCTATTATACTGTCGGCATCGGAAAGATAAGCCACTATGTCGACGGCTGCCTGTATGGCTATGAAGCTCCGAAAACCGAAAAACCGGAACTACCTTATAGTTGGGATGAAATGCTTTTCGATGCCGGAAAATGGGGAAACGGTTGGAATGCCTTTTTCGGATATGCAGATGGAAGTAACCGGCAAAGTCGCAAAAAACAAGTGAAACCATACGAATGTGCGGATGTCGCCGATGAAGGTTATCCGGACGGGCTAACGGCAAATCTGGCAGTCAAAAAGCTAAACGAGCTAACAGCTAAAAATGAGCCATTCTGTTTGGCTGTCGGTTTTTTCAAGCCTCATTTACCTTTCACATCTCCTAAAAAATATTGGGATATGTATGATGAAGCCTCCATCCCCATTTCACCTATGCCCGACATTCCGGAAGGATGCGATCCGGTCAGCCTGCATGAAAGCGCGGAGTTCAAGAGCTATCAATCAGGAGACGAAATGCCTTCCATAAAAAATAGAGTTTCTGACGAATATGCACGCAAACTCCGTCACGCCTATTTCGCTTGCGTAAGTTATATGGACGCTCAAGTTGGAAAAGTGTTGGATGCCCTTGAAGCCAGCGGAAAAATGGATAACACGATTATTATTTTATGGGGAGATCATGGATGGCACTTAGGAGATCTGCGTGTTTGGGGAAAACATACACTACATGAAACTTCTCTGAGCAGCGCACTCGTAATAAAAGCTCCCCAGTGTAAACCAGGGATTAAAAATAACAGGATTGTCAGTTCTATCGATATTTATCCGACTCTTATGGAACTTTGCAAAATCTCCTTACCCAAAGGACTGGACGGACATAGTTTTGCAACCTTGCTCAACAATCCTGATAATCCCAAATGGACAGACGCCGCTTACAGCTACTATCGGAATTGTATAACCCTCCGGACTCCAGAATACCGTCTTACTCGTTATAATAAAAAAGGAGAAACGATCACCGAACTTTATCAATACGGACCGGACCGCATCGAGCGTAAAAATATAGCGCAAGAGAACCCCCACATTGTAAAAAAGTTACTGCCTCTTTGGGAGAAGGGTGTCAGATTTGATTATTAGCAGAATACCAAAAGAGAGTATGTGCCCAATTGTACTTCCGGCACATACTCTCTCTTCCATTTCATCTCAATACATTTATTTTGTCTTCGCTTTCGCCATATCCAGCGCCGAGGTCGTCGTGTAATACTTAGCCAGCATATTAGGTACTTCCCAATCCGGCAGTTTGCCTTCCTTCAGATAGTCAAGGAAATGTTCCGTCACTTGGCCGAAATGAGCTTCATGGCCTACACGGTATTTTGCGGGGATTTCGACTTGCCATACGCCATCGCCCACCTTATTCAATGCCACACCAGGATATTCGGCTGAAACCTTTTCCATAGAAGCGGTCAGGTCCTTTTCGTAAGCGGCCAGATCCACACCTTTCACTGCTTCGACAAACAGTTCAGGCTGATAGTTCTGTTCCTTGCCCTGGCGGATGACCAGGTCGGCCTTGCTACCCTTCATGACGGAGAAGTGGGTATCACCGCCACCTTTGGGGAAGGTATAATTCCAGATCACCGAAACCTTGGCTGTCACACCTTTGATCTTATAAACGATATCACCGTTGCAATAGACTTTCAATGTATCGTTTTCGACATCTTTCTTCAAGAAATCGGGATAAGCATCCGTCCCTGTCACCTGTTTGAACTCTTCCGGGCTGATAGAGGTAGTCCAGCGGTTGGCATCTATCAGTTCGATATCTTTCCTATAGTCGATGATCTGATCCGGGAAGGCTTCCCACTGCACCAGGTCGACCAGGTGAGTCGTCACATCCACAATACCTTCGCCCTGCTGGTTTACATCCAGATACCATACCGGACGCGTCAACGGCTTGTTGTCGACCAGCTTAAACAGATGGTGCACACTCTCTTTCACGATAGCCGGTTCTTCGGGAGAACCCTTCAACTGCTCGCCATAAACAGCCGGGATAGTAGAAAGCTCGCGCTGCAACATCGTAGTGATCTCATTCCGTTCGGTCATGATGTCATACAGCATGATGTTTTTCTGTTTGGCGATAGCGAAACATTCCTCCAGCAATTTAAAGCTCTGGCTGTTGATCGCCATCGGTTTGTCGGAAAGCACATTGATACCCGCCTCAAGCGTCTTCTTGATATATTCGGTCTTCTTGCCGTTGTTTCCTGCCTGGATCATCACGTTCCCCTTCTTCTCGGCCAACATTTTTTCCAGGTAATCATCTCCCGTATAAACGATTTCATTCCAAGCCGTCGGATTCTCCGCACGTGTGTTGAATCCCTGTATACGTTTCAAGTGCTCGTCCACGTCGAAACCGGTGGGTGCGTACACATAAACATCTTTAGAAACTTGCGGATAAGACACTTTCTGCACTAATGCGGCATGGAAATGTCCGGGATCGAGCGTGATCAACTTCACTTCTCCCGGTGCGCCGGTAAAGCCTTCGGCCGCCTTCTCCTGCTTTGTGTTGCAAGAAGCTCCGACCAACAAGGCCGCCATAGAAAATACAAGATAGTTTTTCATACTATTATAATTAAATTATTGATAAGCATTTACATTAGACTGTTTGCGACCACAAAGATAATATAAAAACAAAATCATCTCTATGACTTCGCTATAAAACAAGAAGATTTTATTCGACAATCACAGCTACCGGATTACTTTCGTCCACATGACTGCCAAGCTCCTCCACCGAAATTTCTCCTGGCTGCCCGAATGTTTGCCCTATATCTTATCATCAAGCTTTTCCCCCTTTTCCCTCTCCCGTATGTACAGCTCCACCGCCTCATGTGCCAGGCGGCGGAACTCTTCTTCGCCGGCAAGGTCGTAAAGGAGGGCGACGAGGCGGGCGTAATAGCTCAGACGGAGGTCGCCCCTTTTTTAATCGCACCGTAGCTGCGGCTGCCGGCAGAGAGTTCGCTTTTGTAAAGACGCACGGTTATCCGGAAACGTCTCATCTGCTTTTCGACGAAAAGCCCCAACAGAGGGAACATAAATGTCGTTTTCATGTTATAAATATTTAATTATTAATATAAATATTAATATTCATTCATAATGAGCCCGGCATGGCGGGGACAACATGAATGGATAAATGCGTAAACTTGTCAAAAGTTTCAGAGGATGCTTCGGACGCTTCGCCCCCCGAACGGCACATCTGAACATTGAACAAATTTAATAAAACATTTTACATGGAAAACACATTCCGCCCCTCGCGCTTCCTCTCGCTCCGCGCAACCACCCCCTCTCCCTGCACATGGGAAGAAATCATGCAAGAACTGACCGGCGAGCGCCATGCCGCCGCCACCGCCCTGTTCCGCGCGCTTGCAGCCGGCGAAGGGCAAGACGCCGAAACGTCGAAACGACAGCAAAGCCAGATCAAGCAGAACCAACCCGCCTTCGTCCCTTCCGTCCACCTGGAGGGAGGACGTTCCTCGAAGCACATCAAAGGCTATCCGGGCTCCATCATGGTGGACATCGACGGCATCCCCGAAGAGATCTTCGACGAGACCCTCGAACGGGTAAGGGCCGACCCGCACTCGTTCCTTGCCTACAAGACCTTGTCCGGACGCGGCATACGTGTCATCGCATGGATGGAAGGCGAAGTGACGGAAGAGAACTTCCCCGCAGCCTGGCAGACGGTAAACGCCTACTACGCCCGGCTCACCGGCATCGCCATCGACAGGCAGTGCAAGAACGCCACGCGCATGTCCGTGATCTGCCACGACCCCGACGCGCTCTACCGTCCCGACGCCGAACGGATGAAGTTCGCCTCCCTGCCCAGCGCCAAGGCCGGACAAAAACAGGACATCGCCGCAGGAAAGAAACACAGAGGGCGGAAGACATCAGCCGCACGCGCCGAAAACACCGTACGCCGGCTTGTGGAAGAAGAGGGCGTGCATTACGCAGCCGGCAGCCACAACAACTACATCAGCCGGTGCCTCTACCTGATGAACCGTTTCGGCGTGCCGGAGGCCGAAGCCGAGGCGTGGGCCGTCGAACTGTTCGCCGACTATGACACGGCCTCCGTCCGCTCCACAGCCAAGAGCTGCTACGCCCTGACTGCCGAGCACGCCACAATGAAGCTCTCCGATGTCTCCCCCCGCAACGGGAACGGGCGGCAGCGCAAGGCCACCGTCGAAGAGATGGAGCGCTTCATCGGCGGCTCCATGCAACTGCGGATGAACCAACTGACACACCAGCTCGAACACCGTCCCGTCACCAACGGCATCCCCGCACCCGACGGCTGGGCTCCCATGACCGACACGGTCGAGAACTCCCTTTGGTGCTCCATGCGCCGCGACGGGTTGGAGGCCGACCTCTTCCACCTGCGCACGCTCCTGCTCTCCGACTTCGCGCCCCGCTACCACCCGTTGGAGGAGTTTCTCGAAAAGGCGGGACCGTGGGATGGCGTGACGGACCATATCGGCAACCTGGCTGCAATGGTGCACCCCGCCGACAGCGACACCGATCGTTTCGACCTCTGTTTCCGCCGCTGGTTCGTCGGGATGGTCGCCGCCGCGCTCGATCCGAAGGTGGTGAATCACGTCATCCTCGTCCTGATCGGGCGACAGGGATGCTTCAAGACGTCGTTCTTCCAGAATCTCCTGCCACCCGTCCTCAGACGCTACTACGCCTCCAAGACCAACTCGCAACGGCTCACGAAGGACGACCTCTTCACCATGACGGAGAACTTGCTCGTCAATTTCGAGGAGATCGACTCCATGCAGCGCAGTGAACTGAACCAGCTCAAGGCCATGACCACCACGCTCTACGTCAACGAACGTCCCGCCTACGGGCGCAACAAGGTACACCTGCCCCACGTAGCCTCGTTCTGCGCGACGGGCAACAACCTCCAGTTCCTCACCGACGACACCGGCAACCGCCGCTGGCTGCCGTTCGAGGTCACGGCGATCGACAACCCCTGGACCGCCCATATCGACTACGAAGGGCTGTACGCACAGGCGAAACACCTGCTCGACAACGATTTCCGCTACTGGTACAGGGACCACGAGATCGAGGAGCTGAACCTCGCGAACCGCCGTTTCGAAACGCCCAACCCCGCACGCGAACTGATCCTGATGTACTACCGCCACCCCGTCGATTACGAAAAGGGGACTTACGTCACCGCCAGCCAGATCGTCACCCGCTTCGGCGGTAGTATCCGGCTGAACGCGGTGCAGGTCGGCATAGCACTGAAAGAACTGGGGTATACCTGCACACGGACAAGACATGGCAATATCTGGCTGGTTGTCGAACGCACAACAGACGAGATGAAAAGCATCCTCCCTGAAGCGGACGACACAGATTTTCCTCCTTCCTCGGGTGATAGGTGATAGGTTAAATGCCCTTTTTGTAAAACTTTTCCGAGTTTGAATTAAAAAACGTCACCTTAAAGGCGGCGTTTTTTAATTCATTTTTCCTAAACTTTTACAGAAACGGGGTTCAACCTATCACCTATCACCATAAAAGACTGATAATCAATGATGGCATTTTTTCGACACCCTCTTTTTATTTATTTCATGCAATAAAGTTTTATCTGTTACTTTTCTCTTGAAAGAAAAGTAACCAAAAGTTCAAGGCTTAACCGGCTGGGCTACTCCGGGCAAAGACTACGCTGTCGCCTGCGAAACTCGCTTGCGCTCAGACAGCGCAGGCTCCGGACGCTCCGTCTTTGCCCTTCGCTTGACGCCCATCCACTTAGGCCTTTCCAAGAAAGCTCCGCTTTCTCTCGGGATGGCCGACACCGCCTCTTATATAAGCATAGCTACCAGTATATGCATCCCCCCCCAAGCCTCCTCCGCCTCTCTTTTGCCGTCTGCTGAAGCAGGCGGCATCGGCCATCCCCAAAGAGCCGTCAGGCTCTACTTCCGGCCTAAGCTGGTGAGCGTCAAGCGCAGAGACCGCAGTGAGCGTCCGGAGCGTCTGCTGTCTGAGCGAAGCGAGTTTCAGACGCGACAGCGAACGAAGGGAACGGAGTAGCGAAGCAGGTTCGGCCTTGATCCTTTGGTTACTTTCGGATCAAGCCGAAAGTAACAGAAAAGCTATGCTTTAGCCCCCCTAACCCATAGCCTTAGCCCCCCTAAAGCTATGAGTTACGGTTCGCCGAGCGCCTCGACGATCTCCCGCACCTGGGCAGGGGTGTAGGAACGCGAACCGGGCAGCTTGCCAAGCTCGGCAAGGCGGACGGCGAGGCCGGGATAATGGTCGATCCACCCGACCAGCTTCCGGTAGGCGGCCTTGGGGGTCAGGCAGGGGTTGTAGAGTTGTGCCAGCTCCGTACGACCGTAGCTGCGGATGCGGAAATCAGTCTGTTTTTCCATGTCTTCCTTATTTGATTTATTTCTACGAATATACGAAAAAAACAATGAATTTCAAGCTGTTTCAGGTGATAAAAAATATAGTTTTTCTATAATAGAACACCATATAAGCCGGAATAAATTAGTCTTAAAAAATATAACACGCAACTTTTCACCTCTCATTTTACCCTACAATGCGCACCTTCCACACCCCGTTTTCCCCCTATAACACGCATCTTTCCGGCAGAACTCCCCACAACTCCCCCTTACGCGCAACGGCACAAGATGAGGGTGTTATCTTTGTTGTACCGGAAAGGGAAGAAAGGCAGGGCAGCTTCACCGGAACGGTATCGGTTTTTCATCCTAATTATCAACTTTAAAATCAAACAGACATGATTCGTTACAAGAAGTATCAGAACCAGACCAAGTCCACCCCGCTCAGCGGCAAGTGGCTGGCAAGGGCGGTGGCAGACGAGACGCTCGACACGCGCGCTTTGGCCGAACACATGGCCAAGCACAACACGCCGTATTCGCAAGGCGCGATCCACGGGGTCCTCAAGGACATGACCTCCTGCATCAAGGAGTTGCTGCTCGACGGCAAGAACGTGAAGCTGGACGACCTCGCCATCTTCGGCGTGGGGATCCGCGGGAAACCTGCCGACACGTCGAAAGACTGGTCGGTCACTACCAACGTGGTCGGGCTGCGCCTCAAATGCCGCGCCACCGGAACCCTCGCCATCAACCAGCTGAAACTCGAAGCGCAGCTCAAGGAGCTTTCACCTTACGACATCGAAGGTGGCAATACCGGCGGTGGCGGCGAGGAGGAACGGCCGGGAGAACTTTAAGCAATCGACAAGAGAAGCCAAGAGAGACACAAACAAAGTCATGTGTCAAAAACTTCTCATAAATCATAATTCATAAATCTCATAATCCACAATTTCATGGAAGAAAAAAATGAAAAGAAATCCGTCTGGGGGATCATCCTCAAAGTAATCATCGTCGTGGCTACGGCCATCGGTAGTGCCTTTGGCGTTACGGCCTGCATATAAAGGACAGGGAGAGCCGCACATGAGACGCATCACGCTATTCATCATCCATTGCAGCGCCACGCGCTGCGGGCAGCCTTACTCGTTCGAGGATTGCCGCCGGGACCATATCGACGGCCGGCACTTCCGCGACATCGGCTACCATTACTACATCACACGCGACGGCCGGGTACATCCCGGCCGGCCGCTCTCTCTGGAGGGGGCGCACTGCTTCGGTCACAACCGCCACAGCATCGGCATCTGCTACGAAGGGGGACTGGACGGCAAAGGCCTCCCGGCAGACACTCGCACGCCTGCCCAGAAGGCTGCCCTCACGCAGTTGTTGCAAGAGCTGGGCCGCAACTTCCCGGCAGCTCTCACCGTAGGACACCGCGACTTGAACCCCCAAAAGGCCTGTCCTTCGTTCGACGCAGCGAAAGAATACAAAAAAGACGCACCCCGTGGGAGGCCCTGAGGCCTCCGCGGGGTGCGTCTCGTTTACACGGTGTTGTTATTGTGCGCGTTTTCCCTATACTACTTTCCAGCCGGAGTCTCTTCACCGACTTTCAACGGGGTGATGTTATTCTCGGCCCCCGGATAGCCGATGTTCTGGTTGATAACGCCACCGGTATTGGTTGTGATCGCATTATAGGGGACAGGCCATAGCACATGATGGACGCTGATGCGGTATTTACCGTTGGCAACCTCAGTCCCGTCACGGAAGAAGTTATTGACCGTCATCATCCAGTCATACCAGAAGTTATAACCAGGCTCTTTCACATTCGAGCCTGTTCCACCGGGACCGGAGAAGTTATCCAACTTATATACACGGCCACCGAATACCTCACAAGGTTTGCCGGTCTTAGCATAAATATAAGAAATACGAACCAACTCGATATGACGGCATTCCTCGTAATACAACTCACGGGCACGTTCAGCCAAGATAGCGCCGATATTGATTTCAGATCCATTCAGCGGTTCAGCTCCTGCACGTTCGCGAACGACGTTCAGCATGTTGGCCGCTTCCTGCAATTGATCTTTCCAATAATAACATTCGCCCATCAAGAGGTAGACTTCGGCTGAACGATAAATATACCAAGCAGTCTCGCCACCGCTACGGTCAGTATCCTTCGTAGGATCCGGAACAAACAACTTATAATGCGGCCATGAGAACCAGCAACGTACCGAATCAGACACGCTCATATTGGTCGGGCGAACCAAATGTTTTCCATACCATTCGGATTTACCTTTCAAGCCCGGGTCATTATAATACAAATCGGTCATACGGCGCCAACTACCCGATGCGTTAGGACTGCGAAGGTCGTTTTTTTCTTTTTCACCCCAAATGTCATATTGCAGGTAGTTGTTGGCACGACAGGAACCGATGCCACGACCGACATGCAAGTCGTTATCGATTTCCGTACCTTTATCAGCTGCCGCAGGTGAAATAGCCGTACCGGTCTTCCCGTCAGGGGTGACGATAGCCGCACCTTTCGCCCAATAGGGAGTCGCATTACGCATGGTCTGGATTCTGTCACGACCTTCCACGTCCGGATAAGACACGACATACATCAAACCTTCTGTGTTCGACATGTCCATCTTCGCCTCTACACTGTGCAAGTCGTGCATCAAATTCGTGTTCGGCTTGTTCTTGTTCGAGGTGAAACGAGCTGTCATCAACGGATGGTTGGCGACAATCTCTTTACCGATCTCGATAGCACGGTCAAAGTCACCCAAACACATCGCGACTTTCATCAGCAAGACACCGCAGGCAGCTTTGGAAGTTCTTCCACGATCCACCTTTTCCGGAACCCATTCATAAGCAAATTCCAAATCTTTTTTCAATTGCTCCAAAATGCTCCAACGGTCATGAGAGTAGAAATCCAATTTCGGTTCCGTATATTCCCGATCCAGGAAGGGGACATTTCCGAATTGGTGGGTCAACTTATAATAGCGGTAAGCCCGTTGAAAATAGGCAGTACCCAAAACAGCATTCCGTTCCGCTTCATCCTTGTAGGTTCCAGCATCGATACGCGACAATACGATATTGGCATATTTGATTCCCTTGAAACCCTCATCCCAATACCATTGCATCTTGTTTTTAGCATTATTTTGGGTTTGGGTAGGAAGCATATAGTTGTCAAAATCGACCAAAGCACCGCTTTCGTCGGTCTTTCCGTTCACGGCAACGTCAGAAGTATAATATTCGGTCAAAATCGGTGACTGGTCTCCGAAAAACTCATGACGCATATTACGCTCGCAAGCTACAATAGCCGAATACATGCCCTCTGCATCCACGTAGGTGTTTTCAGGCGTATAAAAAGAGAGAGGTTTCGGATCCAGCCAGCTCTCTTTACAGCCGGTCGTCAACAAAGGCAACAAGGCCAATGCTCCGATGATATATTTTTGTTTGTTGTTCTTCATATTCTTTCGTCTTTATCAAAGAGTGAAATTAAAACTTATATTATAAGATCTCATGCCATAAAGCCCATCGTCACGATTCTTTTTCGTGGCTTCGACATCGAAATAATCCCAACCGGTTATGGTGAACGGGTTACGTGCCGTAAGGGAAATGCGCATATTCTGCACTTTGAATTTCTTCAGGAAATCCTTGGGTACTGCATATGACAAAGAGATATTATCCATACGGACGAACGTTTTCTTCTTATAATAGTTGGCAAACCGGTACGAACCGATACGCCCGTATTCATTCGTCGGATTTTCAGGAGTCCAACGAGGTTGGTCGTACGTAGAATAACGGTCAAACATACCACCGCTATTGGAAGCATGGTTATAATAATCATAATGGCCTATATCAGAATAAAGCATGAAAGACAGGCTGAAGTCCTTATAAATGAATTCATTTCTCCAAGACCAGAAGAAACGCGGTGTCTTATAGCCTTGGAACGTCTTATCATCGTCATCAAGCACACCGTTGCCATCCTGGTCTATGAAACGGAAGTCACCCGGTTTGCAACCATACTTAGAAGCTTCTTCTTCCTGTCCCAGCTGCCACACGCCTCCGAACTCATAATCCCAGATCTGATCCGGATCATGGCCAATAAACCACCCGTTCTTCGGGTCATCTTTTTCCTTTTGGCCGATCACATTGCCATTTTCATCCAGAACATCCTCCATGTCGCCGTACAGGCTTTTCAACTTGCGACGGTTGAAAGAAAAACTACCGGAAGAGGTCCACGTGAAGTCGTTCGTACGGATAATATCACCGTTCAATGACAACTCGAAACCTTTATTCGCCAATTTACCCAAATTGGCTTTTACACTAGCAAATCCCAAAATAGAAGGCAAGGCACGGTCGACCAGCAAATCAGTCGTCTCGGTCATATAGGTTTCCATAGAACCTCTCAAACGATCATTGAATAAAGAAAAGTCCAAACCGATGTTGTAGGATGACGTACGTTCCCATTTCAACCCTTTATTAGCCATACGATCTACATAAATCTGAGAAGTGACATAAATGTTGCCATTCTGGTCGATATAAGGATGCAGACCGGAATTCAATTTGGCCAATGCATCATACTGACCGATGTCGCGGTTACCGTTCTGCCCCCAAGAGAAACGCAGTTTTCCATAGTTCAACCAGGAACTGGCCGGTTCCATAAATTTTTCAGAGGTAAACACCCACCCCAATGCCACAGCCGGGAAAGTGGCACGCGGATTCATCTGCCCGAAAGCGGAATACCCGTCACGGCGCACAGAAGCCGTCACCATATATCTGTCTGCAAAAGAGTAGAACAAACGTCCCATCAAGGCATCACCGGTCTTATATGTGTCATTGCTGGAAACAACAGGTACGGTTCCAGCCCCGATATTATGATAGCCTAAAATATCGCTCGGAGTAAATTGAGACGCTTTGGCGATAGTCTCCCAAAACTGTCCCTTTTCCGCATTCTGCAGGAAAGTCGCTTCAACGCGATGCTTGCCGAATTCTTTTTTCCAACGGACAATGTTGTCGATCTGCCAGTTGAATGTCTTTTGATTTTTGCGTTCGGACTTTCCCCCTTCTCCGGCCCATTCCGGATGCTGGGAAGAGTCGTGATTGTAGTATTCGTACCATTTATAATATGGGTTGAAGTTCATCTGATATTCAAATCCGAACGGAAGTTTGACAATCGCATAGATATTGGCGTTCAGTTTGTGTTCCATATCTTTACGATCTCTGTACAAGTTATCGAAGAACGGATTTTTAGTATTATTGTCGCCAGAAGGATACATTCTGTATGGACTATCCGGATCATCGATTTCATTTGTTGTAAAAGGAGAATTGTTCGTACGCTGTCCTACATCGGCAGACAATGCACCTTTATCCTTCGTTCCGAAAGAAGAATTCAAACCTATTGTCAAGAAATCCGTTACCTTAGACTCCAAGTTCAACCGGGTGCGGAATGTTTTGAAACGGTCACCAACTTTGACACCTTCGCGATCGGCATATCCCATAGACCAAAAATAGGAAAAATTGTCTGTACGGTTAGAGATGCTGGCCGTGTAGTCTTGCTGGAAACCTGTTTGGAAAACAAGGTCGGTCCAGTCTGTTTCAACTCCGTTCAAATAATTTTGGATTTCAATGTTCTTAAAGTTCAGACGTCCCAACCAAGTTGTCAACATTTGTTCTTCAGAAGGCAAAGCCGTAGCAGGAGTCGACTGGTCGTAATTATACCAAGTCAGCGGGTCAACTCCTAAGCTACCCAACGTACGCGGATCGTCATACATTCCTTTTTTGGCGGCCAATTCTTCCGGAGTCAGCAAACTTTCAGAATATTCTTGACGAAATTTGACAAAACCGGCACCGTCTACCACTTCCGGAACCGAATTAGCCTGCACCCACCCAAAGTTCGAATTGAAGTTGACAACAGGTTTGCCGGTCTTACCCTTTTTCGTAGTAATGGCAATAACTCCATTCGCTGCTTTTGCACCATATACAGCGACAGAACTGGCGTCTTTCAACACATCGATAGACTGGACATCCATCGGATTGATATCCGACAAGTCACCGTTGAAGATCACACCATCCAGCACATACAAAGGATCGGATCCCGCACTTAACGTGTTTTTACCACGAATCTGAACAGAAGCCGTACCTTCTGCATTGACAGATGCCCCAATCGAAACACCGGGTGCATTGGCTCTCAACAAGTCTTGGACGGAACGGGGAGTTTCTTTTTCCAAACTCTCGGCTTTAACGGTCGAGATCGCCCCCGTCAAGTCCTTCTTCTTGGCCGTGCCGTAACCGATCACAACCACTTCTTCCAGTTCTTCCGTGTCTTCTTTCATCGTCACGTTGAGCGTTTTCTGATTCCCAACCGGAATCTCTTGGGAGATATAACCGATGTAAGAGAACACTAGGATGGTTTTGCCCCCTTTTACAGAAACACTGTACTTACCATCCACATCCGTGATGGAACCATTGGTCGTCCCCTTTTCCATCACGTTCACGCCAATCAGAGGTTCACCCGACTGGTCTTTTACGACACCGGTAATCGTCACATTCTGAGCAAAAGACTGGGTAACAAACAGCCCTAACAGAATTGAAATCAAACCGAATCGTAGCAAAAAATTCAATTTACACTTTTGCATTTTGATTTTAGGTAATATATTAGACATAAAAAATCACAACAAAAAATTCCACTAAGACATTAACTGTCTGCAGAAAACCAAAAGGAAATATTTGAGAATAAAAACAAAGACATCATGATATTACATTTAATTCTTACTTCAGTTCTTAAGGAACTGTGGTGTGATAAATCGTTTTTTTTGTGTTTAAATAAAAAATTAAGTTTGCATTTTCTAAATAAAGTGTGTATGTTTGCGGCCACAAATAACAAAAACTTGAGTGAGTGTTAATTTTTTATCTACAAATACCACAGTTCCTTAAGAACTATAGAATAATAAAGGCCTATAACATTTCATGCATAACCCGTCATATCTTTCACATGACGGCAAATGTCTAAACTGACGTATTGTCACACTTCCTGCCACCTGAACTTTTACAAACCGATCCTTGTTACTTTGGCATATGATTTGTAGAACAGTTAATGCAGCTCGAAAGAGAAAAGCAAGTACAGGAAAATAATAACAATTAAAATAATAGAAAATTATGGGAAAAATTATCGGAATCGACTTAGGAACAACCAACTCTTGTGTTGCCGTACTGGAAGGTAACGAACCGGTTGTAATTGCAAACAGCGAAGGTAAAAGAACGACTCCTTCAATCGTTGCATTCGTTGAAGGTGGTGAACGTAAGGTTGGTGATCCTGCAAAACGTCAGGCTATCACAAACCCGGAAAAAACAATATTCTCTATCAAACGTTTCATGGGTGAAACCTATGATCAGGTTCAGAAAGAAATTGGTCGAGTTCCTTATAAAGTAGTCCGCGGTGACAACAACACACCACGTGTCGATATCGAAGGACGCCTTTATACTCCTCAGGAAATTTCAGCAATGGTACTTCAGAAGATGAAGAAAACAGCTGAAGACTATTTAGGACAGGAAGTAACGGAAGCCGTTATCACCGTTCCGGCATACTTTAGCGACGCACAACGTCAAGCGACTAAGGAAGCTGGTGAAATTGCAGGCTTGAACGTTCGCCGTATCGTAAACGAACCGACTGCCGCATCTTTGGCTTACGGTTTGGACAAAACGAACAAAGACATGAAGATCGCCGTATTCGACTTGGGTGGCGGTACATTCGATATTTCTATCTTGGAATTAGGAGACGGTGTGTTTGAAGTAAAATCCACAAACGGTGACACTCACTTGGGTGGTGACGACTTCGACCATGTGATCATCGACTGGTTGGCTGAAGAGTTCCTGCGCGAAGAAGGCGTCGACCTGCGTAAGGATCCGATGGCTTTGCAACGTTTGAAAGAAGCGGCCGAAAAAGCTAAGATCGAATTGTCAAGCACGACAAGCACGGAGATCAACCTGCCGTATATCATGCCGGTAAACGGTGTTCCAAAGCACTTGGTCAAGACACTGACACGTGCTAAATTCGAACAGCTTGCAGACAGTCTGATCCAGGCTTGTATCGAACCATGCCGTCAGTCTTTGAAAGATGCAGGTTTGAGCACTTCCGACATCGACGAAGTCATCCTCGTAGGTGGTTCGACACGTATTCCGGCTGTACAGGCCATCGTTGAGAAGTTCTTCGGCAAGGCTCCGTCAAAAGGTGTTAACCCGGACGAAGTGGTAGCTGTAGGTGCTGCTATCCAGGGGGGGGTATTGACAGGTGAAGTAAAAGACGTTCTGTTGCTCGATGTTACTCCGTTGTCACTGGGTATCGAAACAATGGGTGGTGTAATGACCAAGCTGATCGAAGCCAATACGACTATTCCTACCAAGAAGTCTGAAACATTCACGACTGCCGTTGACAACCAGCCTTCTGTAGAAATCCACGTATTGCAGGGCGAACGTTCACTGGCTAAAGACAACAAATCGATCGGCCGTTTCCACCTCGACGGAATTCCAGCCGCACAGCGTGGCGTTCCTCAGATCGAAGTTACTTTCGATATCGATGCAAACGGTATCTTGAACGTATCGGCTAAAGACAAAGGAACCGGCAAAGTACAGAGCATCCGTATCGAGGCTTCCAGCGGCTTGAGCGACGACGAAGTAAAACGTATGAAAGAAGAAGCTCAGGCTAATGCCGAAGCAGACAAGAAGGAAAAAGAACGCATCGACAAACTGAACCAGGCCGACAGCATGATCTTCCAGACCGAAAAACAGTTGAAGGATCTAGGCGACAAACTCCCGGCTGACAAGAAGGCTCCTATCGAAACAGCCCTGAACAAGCTGAAAGAAGCTCACAAGGCTCAGGATATCGCTGGTATCGATGCAGCTATGGCAGAACTGAACAGCGTATTCCAGGCAGCAAGCCAGGAAATGTACAATGCCCAGAACGCCCAAGGTGGTGCACAACCGGGTCCTGACTTCGGTCAACAAACTGGTGGCAACGCCGGCAACAACAAGCAGGATGGTGGTGTAACGGATGTTGACTTTGAGGAAGTGAAATAAACATATATTTTCACATAACACAAAAAAGCGATTGCCGGTTATTTCCGACAATCGCTTTTTTGTGTTCAAATCCGAAATCCTATCAGGGAAATATCACTTGATCTCAAACGTATCCGCGTCCTTCCATGCAGGAAACTTCCCCCTTAGATCTTCCAGGTCTGCACGGGTAAGCGTACATGTGCGAGTGACCTCCTCACGCTTGCCGGCATCCGCCAGCTTTTTCCCTTTCGGAGAGAAGATCATGGAATCGCCCCGGTAAACAAAGCCCTTACCGTCGATCCCTACCCGGTTCACCCCGCAGACATACGCCATATTTTCCATTGCACGTGCCTGGAGCAACGTCTTCCATACTTTTTTACGCGCCTCGGGCCAGTTGGCGACATAGATCAACAGATCGTATTCGTTGTCCACGTTCCGGCTCCAAACCGGGAAACGAAGATCATAACAAACTTGCAAACAGATATTCCAGTCCTTATACCGTACGATCGTCCGTTTATCCCCGGCTGTGAAATGCTGGTCTTCGCCCGCCATCCGGAACAAATGTCGCTTGTCATACAAATAAGTTTCACCTTCGGGCGTGACGAAAAAAGCACGGTTGAAATATTTCCCGCCTTCTTTTGCAATGAAACTACCTGCCACAGCAAGCTTATATTTCTTCGCCCACCTCTTTATAGTAGGAATAGTAGGCCCGTCCATCGTGTCGGCCAGCTTTTCCACATCCATAGAAAAACCCGTTGTAAACGTTTCCGGCAAAACGGCTATGTCCGTCTTACCGCTGACCCGTCGGAGCAGTTCTCCATAATAACCCAGATTTTCATCTCTGTCCTCCCAAATAATATGAGACTGGACCATACTGATACGCAAATTGTCTGCCATGATATTAAATTTGAACAAAGTTTTCCGGGTGACAAGCTGTCACTCCTCTGTAATGCTCACGGATATCACGGATATCTTTATCCGCATCACCCGTAGGATAGAATACCCCTTTAAAACCGGCCTCTTTCTTTTTGTAATCGAAATAAGCCATCAGGATAGGCACGTTGGCTTTCTGTGCGATATAGTAAAATCCCTTCTTCCAGTCATTCACCCGTTTGCGTGTACCTTCAGGAGTTACGGCCAGCTGGAATTCTTTCCGCCGATTGAACTGGCCAACCATCTGATCCGTCACCGAAGTCCGCTTACTGCGGTCAACAGGCACTCCGCCCAACCAGTCAAACAACAGGTTGAACGGAAAAAAGAACCATTCCTTTTTAATCAGGAAACTGGCGTTACGGCCAATCGAGGTATAAAACAGTTTTCCTACGATAAAATCCCAATTGCTGGTATGCGGAGCCACACATATCACACATTTAGGCACATCCTCCACTACCGGCCCAAGTTTCCAGCCGGCCAAGCGAAGAAGTGCCTTACTTATAGCTTTCTTCATTCTTTACTTTCTATTTGCTCAACTCTCCGATTTCAGTTGCTATTGCATTTATTTCCGTTTGCAGGTCCGCCCGCAATTTACAATAATATTCTTTCACCCGTTTCTTGTTTTCTTTTCCGTCCGGACGGTTGGCACGGCGAATAAATTCATCTTGCATATCAAGTACTCTCGCCATCACCACGTCGGCTTTCTCCGAATTGACACCCGGAAGATACAGCTTACAAAACAAAGCTTCCGAAAACAAATCGCCAGCCACATAGCTGATGTCTCTCTTTAAAATTCTTCTTTTAGCCATAGTTGTTTACATTAAAATATCTACAAATCTACATAATTCATTCATTAAACAAACCCTATAGTTGAAAAAAAGACAAAAATTCGTATCTTTGTCACCCTAAAATATCTGATTATAAACAAAATCGTTTATGGATAATACAACAACAACGCCAGAATATCTTTTCGAGAGCAGTTGGGAAGTATGTAATAAAGTTGGCGGTATCTATACCGTCCTTTCAACAAAAGCGCATACGTTGCAACGATCGTTTAAAGATAAGCTGATCTTTATAGGACCCGATGTGTGGACCGATACAAACGCTCCCGACTTTATTGAAGATGATGTTCTGTTTGCTGACTGGAAAACTTATACGAAGACCACAGAAAATCTGAAAGTGAAAGTAGGCCGATGGAATGTCCCGGGGACACCTCCCGTAATCTTAGTGGATTTCAAACCTTTCTTCAAAGAAAAAGATTCCTTTTTCTTCTCGATGTGGGAAAGTTTCCGAGTGGATTCGATCCATGCGTACGGTGACTACGACGAGTCTTGTATCTTCGCTTACGCGGTAGGTAAGGTCATCGAAAGTTTTTATCATTTTTACAAGCTGGAAAACAAAAAGGTTGCCGCTCTGTTCAATGAATGGATGCTGGGAATGGGTGCGCTCTACATCAAAAAACAACTCCCCGCCGTCGCAACGCTCTTCACGACACACGCCACATCTATCGGCCGTTCCATCGCCGGAAACAACAAAGCCCTGTATGCTTATATGGATGGCTACAACGGCGACCAGATGGCCGGGGAGCTGAATATGGAGGCGAAACATTCGTTGGAAAAACAGACAGCCTTGCATGTGGACTGCTTTACTACCGTGAGCGACATCACTGCCCGCGAGTGTAAACAATTGCTGGACAAAGCACCGGACATCGTCACGCCGAACGGCTTCGAGCCCAACTTCGTCCCGTCCGACAAAGAATACGACAAGAAGCGTATGGCAGCCCGCCGCGACCTGCTCAACGTCGCAGAGAAACTGCTCGGATGCCCCATCTCACCGGATGCTTTCCTGGTTTCAACCAGCGGTCGTTACGAATACCGCAATAAAGGTATCGACGTCTTTATCGAAGCAATGAACCGGGTACGCACTTCTGGCAGACTCCAGCGCGAAGTCGTCGCCTTCATCATGGTTCCGGCTTGGGTACGCGATGCACGTGCAGACCTGAAAGAAGTCATCGACAAGAATATCCGCACCACCTCCCCCATGCAAATGCCATTCGTCACGCATTGGCTGAATCAGATGGAACAGGACAAGGTGCTGAACTATATCTCCCATGCCGGCTTCACCAATTCAGCGACCGACAAGCTGAAGATCATTTTTGTTCCTTGCTACCTGGACGGACGCGACGGTATCCTCAACAAACCCTACTACGATCTGCTGATCGGTATGGATGCGACCGTCTATCCCTCCTACTACGAACCCTGGGGATACACTCCGCTGGAAAGTATCGCATTCGGGATTCCGACTATTACCACCGATCTTGCAGGTTTCGGTCTATGGGCTAAGAAGCATGTGACAGGCAACAACATCAGTGAAGGCGTAGCCGTCGTGAACCGTGACGATTTTAATTATTTCGAAGTAGCAGATGCCATCACGTCTTCGATCCTGGCACTTGCAGGAAAGGACAAAAAGGAAACGGCAGAGATCCGGAAACGCAGTTTCTGCCTGGCTGCAAAAGCAGAATGGAGCAAATTCATTGTCTACTATGAAGAGGCTTTCAGAATTGCTTTGGAGCATGCAAGCAAAAGAAATAATTAAAATACGCTCATAATTAAACAGATAATCTCTATCTTTGCAACGTTTTAGGCAAAAAAGAGATGATACAATATTAAAATATAAATTGAAACATTTTAAACTTCACAATAATGAAAATCAAAGCGAATAACGCAAACAGCCCGATTTGGAAAGATGTTTATTCTCATTCTATGCTTCCCGAACAATTACAGCCGTTATACGAAATGGCTACAAACCTATGGTGGGTATGGAACCATGAAGGAGCCAAATTATTCGGTAAGATCGATTCTGAACTTTGGGCATCAACTGAAGGTAACCCAGTACTTTTACTTCAAAGTTTATCCTACAAACGTATTGAGGAAATCCTGGCAGATGACGTCCTGATGGCCGAAATCAAAGCTGTTTACTCAATATTCAAGGATTATGTAAATGTCAAGCCGGATCAGACAAAACCATCTGTTGCCTATTTCAGCATGGAATATGGTTTGACCAACGTGTTGAAAATCTATTCCGGCGGCCTGGGTGTACTGGCCGGTGACTATTTGAAAGAAGCCAGCGACAGCAACATCGACCTGACTGCAGTAGGTTTCTTGTATCGCTACGGTTACTTTACCCAGTCTCTGTCTATGGACGGACAACAGATTGCCAATTACGAACCGCAAAACTTCAACGCACTGCCCCTTACTCAGGTAATGCAGGCTAACGGCGAACCGATGGTATTGGAGGTTCCTTACCCCGGACGCACCGTTTATGCGCACATCTGGAAAGTAAGCGTCGGACGCGTTCCTCTATATTTGATGGATACGGATATTCCCCAGAACAGCGAATGGGATCGCTCCATCACTCACCAGCTGTATGGCGGCGATTGGGAAAACCGTATGAAACAGGAATATCTGCTGGGTATCGGTGGTATCCTGATGCTGAACAAATTAGGAATCAAGAAACAGATTTATCACTGCAACGAAGGACACGCAGCATTGATCAACGCGCAGCGTCTGGTAGACTTCATCCAGAACGACGGTCTGTCATTCAACCAAGCATTGGAAGTCGTACGCGCTTCCGCCCTATACACCGTCCACACACCGGTTCCGGCTGGTCACGACTACTTCGATGAAGGCCTGTTCGGTCGTTATATGGGTGAATTCCCCGGCAAGTTAGGTATCAGCTGGCAGGAATTTATCGACATGGGACGTGAAAATCCAGGCTCCAACGAGAAGTTCTCCATGAGTGTATTCGCTTTGAACACTTGCCAGGAAGCAAACGGCGTAAGCTGGTTGCATGGAAAAGTATCCCAGCGCATGTTCGCTCCGGTATGGAAAGGCTACTTCCCCGATGAGCTGCACGTAGGATATGTGACCAACGGCGTACATATGCCGACTTGGGCTTCTACCGAATGGAAACGTTTCTTTGCAGAACATTTCGACAAGAAGTTCTTCAAAGACCAGTCCAACAAGAAATACTGGGAAGCGATCCAGAATGTTGCCGACGAAGAAATTTGGTCTATCCGCAAGACATTGAAGAACAAACTGATTACATATATCAAGAATCAATACAAGACAAACTGGCTGAAAAACCAAGGAGATCCTGCAAAGGTTGTCTCTATCCTGGACAAAATCAACCCGAACGCCCTGCTGATCGGTTTCGGCCGCCGTTTCGCAACTTACAAACGTGCCCACTTGCTGTTCACAGATCTGGACCGTCTGGCCAAGATCGTAAACAACGAACAATATCCGATCCAGTTCGTATTCACCGGTAAAGCCCACCCGGCCGATGGTGGCGGACAGGGCTTGATCAAACATATTGTCGAGATTTCCCGCCGTCCGGAATTCTTAGGAAAGATCATCTTCCTGGAAAACTACGATATGCGTCTGGCTCGTCACCTGATCGCAGGTGTCGATGTTTGGTTGAACACTCCGACCCGTCCTCTGGAAGCATCCGGTACATCCGGCGAAAAAGCAGAGATGAACGGTGTCCTGAACTTCTCCGTATTGGACGGATGGTGGTATGAAGGTTACAAACAGGGTGCAGGTTGGGCATTGACCGACAAGCGTACTTACGAAAACCAGCAGTATCAGGATCAGCTGGATGCCGCTACTATCTACCACATACTGGAAACAGAGATTATCCCGACTTACTATGCAAGAAACAGCAAGGGCTACTCTCCCGAATGGATCCAGTACATCAAGAATTCGATGTCCGAAATCGCTCCCGACTATACGATGAAACGTATGTTGGACGACTATATCGACCGCTTCTACAACAAGTTGGCAACCCGTTCCGCTCACTTGCACGAAAACGGTTTTGCCGAAGCCAAAGCAATCGCTGCCTGGAAAGAAGAAGTGGCAGAACATTGGGATAGCTTCCAGGTAGAATCGTTTACATGCAGCCAGGACTTGGCTATCGACGGTCCGGTTGTCGGCAAAGAATATAACTTCAATCTGGTTATCGACCGCCATGAACTGAAAGGTATGTTGGGAGTAGAAATGGTTGTCACGAAAGAAAATCCGGATAACCATCAGTTGGAATTACTGGCAACAGAACAATTCAAGCTGATAAAAGAAGAAGGTTCCAAACTGTTCTTCGAACTGAAAACAGCTTCAAGCGAAGCAGGCCTTCACAAGATGGGCTTCCGCGTTTACCCTGTGAACAAAGAATTGCCTCATCGCATGGACTTCGCTTTCGTCCGCTGGATCCAGTTGTAATCAAGACAAGCAAAACAATAATTAAGAAAGAGGGTGTGCATGACACATCCTCTTTTTTTATGCAGATACTAAAGCTATGCTTTACAGTGGCTAACCCTATGAGTTACGAGCACTAACCAATAGGGTTACGGACACCGACCAATAGGGCCCCATACTGTCCGCTTGAAAGACAGAAAATCAAAAAAGGGAAGTCGCACGACAGGCAACTTCCCTTTTCAAGCTGATATAGATTTTTTTAGGTTTAGAAAGCGTAATCCAAACTTAAGCCAAACACTTTATTGGTACGGCTATAGACATTCGTACCGGGGAGATTTGTACCGCAATAATTCTCCGATTTCTTTGTATAATCATGATAATTTGTCCACATATACCCCACATTCAATGCCATCTTTTCGCTCAGCATCACCTTAGCACCAAAGCCCAACGAATAAGAGTCACAGGAGAAACTAACATCGCTTTGGAAATTATCAGACAAACCATAATCCGTAATTTGAGCACCACCACTAATGGTCAATCTCTTGATCACGTCCCATTCAATACCAAATAGATACTCATTCGTACCTCTTTCCAATTCTTTCTGTTTTCCACCGGCCATGCCCGCTTTCTTGTCATCAAAGAAATGATACTCTACAGAAGCCTTCAACATGGGTAAAAACTGATAAGAGGCTGCCACCGAAAGCATGGAAGGAATATCGTTCGGCGTATTCACACCGTGCTTGTAAGGGCCGATCAAGTCTTCCGCACTATCAGGATAATCCAACTTCTTGGTATTGTTTTCGATGTTCAAGTTTGTCTTAAACTCATATTTAGCCCCGAAATTGAATTTACCGTATTTAACATCAACCCCCAAAACCGGTGTCAGCCCCCAACCTGTCTGGTCGCAATCCAAAGCCAAATTCATCAAGTCTGTTCCACCAAAATCCTTTTTCAGCTTCGCATCCAGATACCCGTCATAGTTTCCTGAAAAATAGTTCATCCGACCTCCGGCAAAGGCAGAAAGCCAATCCGTGATCTTGTATGACAAGCCAAGTTGCAGAGAATAAATATACTGTTTTCCGTCCATCGCACTGTTAATAGTATACATATCCGGCGTAACGATGGGACTTTCACCGTTTATATACTTCCCCAGACTTTCCTGGAATATGCCGGCCATAGCAGCCGATTCGAACATCGGCAGGCCATCGTCAAACGATGCCTTACCGCCCCCACCCGTAATGGCAAAGAAACCGGAGATGGTCCAATCACCTTTTTTGTAAGCCGCAAAAACACTCGGAATCACAGGAGCGGCCGCCTTTCCTTTGTAATACTTCTTATAGGGAACATCGCTTACTGTCGGCACTTTATTTACAGGGTCGAAGCCACTGTATGTACCGAAAGAGGCATCGATATCCCGGGTCTGGAAAGCACTTTGGATACTCACACCTACACGGAAACCATCGGTCGGCAAGAAAGAAAGACCCGCCGGGTTAGACAAAGCACCATCTATATCAATTGCAGCACCTCGCGAAAGTGACCTTAAAAAGGCTGCATGCTGATTCGTATTCGTCAAATATCCACCAGCGAAAGAAACCAAAGGCATCATCATCAATGCCGCACCTACTACTACTTTTTTCTTCATGTTTTACTTTTCTTAATTACAAAACGGCGGCAAAGATAAATACTTTTTTCAAACATTGCACACTTTTAATGAAAATGTGCCGCACAAAATCGCACATATTGTGCAATATATATTCTTCCCAATTGTCAACAATCAATTGTCAATTGTCAACAAAAAAGGTATCTTTGCACCCGAAAAGGAATGTCTCCTTTTCCGTGTGCTTGCTAAACCACGTACTAAAAACAAGAAAGATATGAAACATAAAAAAGAAGCCGCTTTGGTATGCTTCTCCGGTGGACAAGACTCCACGACCTGCCTGTTCTGGGCCAAGAAGCACTTTTCTCGCGTAGAAGCCGTATGTTTTACATACGGGCAAAAACATTCCCTGGAAATAGAGGTTGCACGAAAAATTGCAGCCGATGCCGACGTCCCCTTCCAACTGTTGGACGTGTCGTTGATCAGCCAGCTCGACCCGAACTGTTCGCTGACAAACACCGGCATTTCAATGGATCAGGAAAAACCGGCAGACAGCTACCCAAACACCTTCGTTCCGGGACGTAACATGGTATTCCTGACCTTCGCAGCGATCCTGGCACGCAGCAAAGGAATCTTCAACTTGGTAACCGGAGTGTCGGAAGCCGATTTCAGCGGTTATCCCGATTGCCGCGATACATTCGTCCGCTCCCTCAACGTCACCCTGAACCTGGCGATGGACGAACAGTTCGTGATCCACACACCCCTGATGGATCGGGACAAAAGCGAAGTGTGGGAACTTGCGGACGAATTAGGAGTCTTCGACCTTGTACGGACCCAGACCCTCACCTGCTACAACGGCATCATGGCAGAAGGCTGCGGGCATTGCCCCGCCTGCAAACTACGCCGCGAAGGTTTGGAGAAATATTTAAAAAGACGCCGATAAACCATCGTTTACAAGAATAACAAAAAGACATCATGGATACAAGAAAAGATGAAAACGAACTACATCTGTTAGGCGGTTCAACCGTATACAAACAGGATTATGCCCCGGAAGTACTGGAAGCGTTTACAAACAAGCATCCGGACAATGATTACTGGGTACGCTTCAACTGTCCGGAATTTACAAGCCTCTGTCCGATCACCGGCCAGCCGGACTTTGCAACCATCTACATCGATTATATTCCCGATGTAAAAATGGTGGAAAGCAAGAGCTTGAAATTATATCTGTTCAGTTTCCGCAACCACGGGGCTTTCCATGAGGATTGTGTCAATATCATCATGAAAGACCTTATCCGCCTGATGAACCCCAAATACATCGAAGTAACCGGTATCTTCACTCCGCGCGGCGGAATCAGCATTTACCCGTATTGCAATTACGGCCGGCCGGGCACTAAATATGAGAAGCTGGCAGAACAACGGCTTTTCAACCATCATGCGAAATAAAAAAGCACGCACAGCTTTTCCATTAACCAGCCAATTAGATGTAAGCGTATTTTATCCTCGACAACGCCGGGAACCGAATACACTTACATCTATTTTTTATTTCTTAATTTCCTGTTTTCGATTTTATAGTCTTAATTAATCCATTACCTTTGCAAGCAATAAATTCTAAACCTATATATAAAACAATTTAGACCATGAACAAAAGCATTACAATGAAGACTGCTTTGGCAGCATTGGCTTGTACAGCTTGTGTCAGTGCAAGCGCGCAAAAACAGTACCCCGAACAGGAAAAAATGAAACCGGGAATGTCTGAATACTGGACTCCGCAACCGAAAGTAGTCACTCCGGGTGACATCAAGACAAACAGCGCCCCTTCCGATGCCATCGTCCTGTTTGACGGAAAAGATCTTTCCGCTTGGCAAAACGCTAAGGGCGGCCCCGCCGAATGGATCGTAAAAGACGGCGTTTTCACTGTAGACAAGAAGAAAGGCGACATCCTGACAAAACAGAAATTCGAGAACTTCCAGTTGCATATCGAATGGTGCGTACCGGAAAACATCACCGGCACAAGCCAAGGACGCGGCAACAGCGGCATCTTCCTGCAAGACATGTATGAAATCCAGGTGCTGGATTGCTATAACAACGAGACATACGTGAACGGACAGACCGGCAGCGTCTACAAACAAACGCCTCCTCTGGCAAATGCCATGCGCAAGCCGGGTGAATGGAATGTCTACGATATTATCTATTCCGCTCCTATCTTCAAGGAAGACGGTACTTATCGTGTTCCGCCGCGCGTTACGGTCATCCAGAACGGCATCGTATTGCAGAATAACACGACTATCCTGGGTACAACGGAATATATCGGTTTCCCGAAAGTCGTAAAACACGGAGCAGGCCCGATCCGTTTGCAGTCTCATGGCGACCCCAGCGAACCGATCAGCTTCCGTAATATTTGGATCAGGGAAATGTAAATTCAGGTGAAAGGTGAAAGGTGAAAGTTAAAAAGAAATATAAATCAAACTTTTAACTTTCAACTTTCACCTTTCAACTATTTAGTCGAGTGTCAGATTAAACTCATCCTTCAACTTTGCCAAAACCGGATTTATGTTCAGTAGGTGTTCATACTTCTCTGCTGATGTATAGGCCAAATGTTTTTGGTTCGTTTCATCTATACGGACACGCATCTGAATACGGGTATTCTTCAACTGCATCCGCAGATAACTCAATATATCGATACAATTATTCGTCAACTCATCCTGTTGGCCGGGGTTATGCACACAGACTTCAAAATAATAATTATCCTGCAAGACCGGCTTGCAATTGATCATCGTATTTTTCAGATATACCTTCTTGTCGATAGCGGAAGCATACGCATCCCAATAATGAACCAATGCTTCCTGGCTGAAAGGACTTTGCATTTCCTGTACCACGGTAGCAGTCTGTGTCGCAGCCTGCGCTTTCGGATGCTCTACGCCAATCTCCTTAATGGATGTACCGAACTGGGGCGGACGCGCCACTCTCTTGGGCGCCGATGCCGGAGGGGCCTGCGGAATAAGAGTCGGAGAAGGCGGCACATGAGTGGAAACGACCTGCTGGCGGGGAGTCGCTCCGGTCATTTCCTGCGGAGATTGTACCGGACGTTGCAAAGGAGGGGCGGATTGTACGGTATATGTCTGCTGAGCCGCCACAGCCTGGCCTGCTTGAGCAGGGGCCTGGCCCGGCCCGTTGGAGGCTATCGGCTCAATCAGCCCTTTTTTTTTATCATCGGCCGGTTGTCCGGCACTGCTTAACTGACAAAGCTGGATAAGCGTAAGTTCCAACAACAGGCGCTTATTCCGGCTGGCCCGGTAATTCAGGTCACAGGTATTTGCCAGCTCGATCGCCTTGAACAACAGCCCGTCGGAACAGCGCTTCGCCATCTCCTTATAACGTTCACGGATAGAAGCGCCAACCTCGAACAGGATCAAAGTAGCCTCATCCTTGCAGACCAGCAAATCACGGAAATGCGATGCCAGGCCGGTTATGATATTCTGCCCGTCAAATCCTTTGCTCAATATATCGTTCAAGATCAGGATGGCAGACCGGACATTTCCGGAAAGCATTGCATCCGTCAACCGGAAATAATATTCGTAATCCAGGACGTTCAGGTTATCGATAACAGCCTGATAGGTAATATTCCCATTTGTAAAACTGACTACCTGGTCGAAGATGGACAACGCGTCGCGCATACCGCCATCCGCTTTCTGGGCAATCACATTCAGGGCTTCCGGTTCAGCCGTCACTCCTTCGCAGGAAGATACGTATTCCAGATGCTCCACCATATCGGCAATCGAGATACGCGAAAAGTCGTATATTTGGCAACGGGACAGGATGGTCGGCAACACCTTATGCTTCTCCGTCGTAGCCAGAATGAACAAAGCATGATGGGGCGGTTCCTCCAATGTTTTCAGAAATGCATTGAAAGCCGCCGAACTCAACATATGCACCTCATCGATAATAAAAACCTTGTATTTTCCGATAGGAGGCGGAATGCGCACCTGGTCGATCAGGGCACGGATGTCATCGACCGAGTTGTTGGAGGCGGCATCGAGTTCATGGATATTATAAGAACGCTGCTCGTTGAAGGCCTTGCAGGATTCGCATTCGTTACAGGCTTCCCCGTCGGCAGTCGGATTCAGACAATTGATCGTCTTGGCAAAGATACGGGCACAAGAAGTCTTGCCCACTCCACGGGGACCGCAAAAGAGGTAGGCATGAGCCAGCTTGTTACTCTGTATTGCATTCTTAAGTGTAGTTGTCAAGGACTTCTGTCCTACCACACTACGAAAAGTAGAAGGACGGTATTTCCTTGCCGATACAATATAATTATCCATTCTCTGCTTTTTTATTAACAAGACAAAGATAAACAAAATAATTCATTTACCTTTGCAAAAACGAAGTTCCTATGTCACGCATAAAAGACTTTTACAACAAGTATCTATCCAGGATCAATGCCTACTGGCTGGTAACCATCGTGTTCTTCGCCCTGACATTCGTAATGGGCGATAGCAGTCTGTACAAGCGTTATACATACGATGAAAAGATTCGTAGCCTGGAAAAGGAAATCAAGCATTACCAGAAGGAGATCGAAATCAACAGCAAAAAGCTGAACGATCTGCATACGGATAAGGAAGGACTCGAACGCTTCGCCCGTGAAGAATATTTCATGAAAAAGCCGAACGAGGATGTATATATTATTAAGAACAAATAAATGAACGAAAAAGCAAGAACGATCGTTTTCAATATCTCCGCCCTGCTGTTGCTCGCCGGTGCGGGATTATATCTGGCATTGCCGGTTGCAGCTCCTTACCTGTTCGCCGTCGGGGCTGCCGGTATAACAGTCTGTTACCTGACAATGCCTACCAAGGATATGGATTTTCGCAGGCGCAGATTGCACCGCTACAACATATTTGCCGGGTTGCTGTGTATATTCGCCTCCGCCCTGATGTTCAGCGGACGGAAAGAATGGATGATTTGCCTGACCATTTCAGCCCTGCTTCAGTTATACACGGCATTTGTCACCCCTAAAAAAGAAAACTAAAAACGAAAAATACCTACATATAGTTAGAAGTATTGTCTAAATTACAATTACAGGGACAATAAAATTACCTAAAATCCGCGATTGATGCGCTTTCTATTTATAAGGAACTTTGCAGCGTTTTATTAACGATACAAAACTCTTTATAAATTGAAAGCGACTATTCTAAAAATTTCCGGCTTATTCATATTCCTCTTGGCTGTAATATCCGCCTCCGCTCAGGACAGGGCGATGATCTCAGGTAAAATCATATCCACGGAAAAAGAAACCGTTGATTTCGCAACGGTCTACCTGAAAGGTACCACATACGGCGGAACAACCAACGAACAAGGTATTTACCATCTGAAAGCTCCGGCTGGCGACTACACGTTAGTCGTATCTGCCATCGGTTACAAGACTGTTGAGAAACCGGTGAAACTTACCGGTGGAGAAAGGGCCAGACAGAATATCACCATTACTCCGCAATCGACGGAACTGGACGAAGTGGTCGTTGTCTCAAACGGAATAAGCCGTTTGAAACGTTCGGCATTCAATGCCGTAGCACTTGATACGAAAGAACTGCAAAATTCCAACAAAAGCTTGAGCGAAGCACTGGCGAAAGCTCCGGGAATGAAGGTTCGTGAATCCGGGGGGGTCGGTTCGGACATGCAACTTACGCTGGACGGTTTCAGTGGCAAGCACGTAAAAATATTTATCGACGGCGTGCCGCAGGAAGGTGTGGGAAGTTCGTTCGGGCTGAACAACATCCCGGTCAACTTTGCCGAACGCATCGAAATCTACAAAGGCGTGGTCCCGGTAGGCTTCGGTACGGATGCAATCGGAGGCGTGATCAACATCATCACTAAAAAGAAGCGGGACAGATGGTTTTTAGATGCCTCCTATTCCTATGGCTCTTTCAATACGCACAAGTCTTACGTGAATTTCGGACAGACGTTCAAAAACGGATTCACCTACGAAATCAATGCTTTCCAAAACTATTCGGATAATGATTACTACGTGAACGCTCCGGTAGAAAACTTCGAGACCGGAAGCATCGACAGAAGCAAGAAGGAACGGGTGAAACGTTTCAACGATACCTACCACAATGAAGCCGTCATCGGCAAACTGGGGATCGTAGACAAGAAATGGGCGGACCGCCTGTTGCTGGGTTTTACCTATTCGAATATGTATCAGGACATACAGACCGGTGTGCGCCAGGAAATCGTTTACGGGCAAAAACACCGCAAAGGACACTCTCTGATGCCCTCACTGGAATATGGCAAACGCGATCTGTTCACAAAAGGGCTGGACATCGTGCTGACTGCCAACTACAATAAAAACCTGACAACCAACGTAGACACTTCTTCTTATGAATACAACTGGCGTGGAGAAAAGCACCTGATGAACTCCGCCGGAGAACAGTCAAGACAGCATTCACGGGCAGACAACAATAACTGGAACGGCACATTGACACTCAATTACCGGGTCGGTAAAATGCATACATTTACCTTCAATCATGTGCTGAACACTTTCCATCGCTCCAATACCTCCCTGCTTGCAGCCGAAGAGATGAAAAGCGCCATTGCCAAAGAAACCCGTAAAAACATTTCAGGCCTTTCCTACCGGTTGATGCCGTCCGAACACTGGAACTTTTCCGCTTTCGGAAAATACTACAACCAATTTGTAGCAGGCCCGATGGCAACATCAAGCACGCAGGACGAATACGTACGCAAAACACGTTCTGTCAACTCATTCGGATACGGGGCGGCCGGAACCTACTTCATCTTGACAGGCCTGCAAGCCAAGCTGTCTTACGAAAAAGCTTATCGCCTGCCGACCATCGAAGAGATGTTCGGTGACGAAGACCTGGAAATGGGCGAACTGAGCATCCGACCGGAAAATAGCGACAATATAAACCTCAACCTGAGCTACAACAAGACATTCGGAAAACATACCTTGTATGTGGAAGGTGGAGTGGTCTACCGCAATACGAAAGACTACATACAACGTAACATCACAGATCTGAGTGGCGGCAAGCAAGCGGCAACCTATATCAACTACGGCAAAGTCGAGACAAAGGGATTTAATCTGTCCATCCGCTACAACTTCGCAAACTGGGTGAGCGTAGGCGGTAACTTTACCCAAATGGACGTACGCGACAAAATGAAAACCTCCATTACCAGCAGTGCCGAAAACCTGGCCTATGGAGAACGGATGCCTAACCTTCCCTACCGGTTTGCGGATTCCGACATATCGTTCTACTGGCGTAATCTTTGGAAAAAAGGCAATGTGCTGACTGTTACTTACGACAATCAATACCTGCATAGCTTTACTTACTATTCGTCTGCTATCGGATCGAAAAACAATGACTATGTCGTACCGAATCAGTTCTCCCATAATCTAACTCTTTCCTACAGCCTTCAGAACGGACGGTACAACGTGTCGTTAGAGTGCCGCAACTTTACAAACGAAAACTTGTACGATAATTTTAGTTTGCAGAAAGCCGGACGCGCTTTCTACGGTAAAGTAAGAGTTTATTTCGGAAATTAATTCAATTATCACAGTTACTAAATATAAATACATTTATTGCAAGATGAAAAAGAATCATTTATTAACCGGTATTGCCGCAGTTATGCTGACGGGTGGACTGTTTACTTCCTGTAGTGACAACGAGATCCCGGCACCGGACGAAGGAGGAAAAGGCGAAACAAAAAACACATTCGTAATCCCTGCTTCTACAACGGCATCCGGAAATACGACCAACGTACTGCTTACAGCCGAGAGTGTGGACGAAGGGACCATCACGACATTGAACAACGGCCTCGTGAATGACGGAGCCACACAATGGGTTTTCTATAAAGACCAGTATTTGTACGGCCTGACTTACAATCAGGGAAATGCGGGGGACACACGCTCGTATATCCTGAATGCGGACGGAGAACTTGAAACCCGCTCACAAAGCTATAAGGTCAAACGATTTACGACTTACGGCATTTATGACAAGTATATCATGACTCTTTCTTCGGGTGACGGTCCGACGGAATGGGCGGACGAGAACGGCTACGTCCCCCAGTCATTCCTGGTCTCTCTTTTAGATGTCGCAGCCGAGACAAAAACGGACAACGACACAAAGAACAAAGCCTACCTGTCCGAAAACTTCCTGGGCAATGGCGAATATGTAACGCTGGCAGGTATCTTGGAACATAACAGCAAGATCTATAGCGTAGCCGTACCGATGGGATTAAGCCAGTATGGGACAAAAGACGGAAACGGGAAATGGATTCTGCCGGGTAACGAAGACTTGGTGAAAACCGAATCCGGTGGTTCGAACAGTAGCGCTTACGAAAAAGACGAGCTATTGTGGACACAGTATCCGAATTCCTGTTGGGTCGCCATCTTCGACGATGAAACATTTACAAATAAGAAAATCATCAAGACTGATAAAATCAGTTACGCTTGCGGCCGTTTCAAATCGCAATATTACCAAATGATTTGGGCCGCCGATAATGGCGACATCTATGTATTCTCACCATCATATGCCAAAACGATGATCGACCCGCGCCAACAGACCAACTTGCCGGCCGGTGTGGTGCGCATCCCGAACGGAAGCGAAGATTTCGACGATTACTACTGCAACCTGGAGGCACAGAGCAACGGCAACTCCTTCCTTCGCAGCTGGCATATAACAGAAGATTATTTCTTGTTGCTGATGTATGACCGTCCTTTCAGTGAAACAGGCTATACCGCAAATCAGTTGGCCGTATTCAAAGCCGGAGCCGAAAAATTGACTTACGTAAGCGGACTTCCTTCAACCGATATAATTTCCGGTTTCGGAAACACGATACATGTTGAAAACGGCAAGGCTTACATCGCTGTAACGACGACCGACGGGAACCCAGCAATCTACAAGATCGACCCGGTTAACGCCAGTGCTACAAAAGGTGTAACAGTCGAAGCAACCCAAATAACCGGTATCGGCAAGTTGGCGGCTGCAACTTCACAGAACTAACAACCAACAATGATTAGAATTCAATTCTTTCTGATATTCCTCCTGCTCCCGCTGACCATGCGGAGCCAGGAGGATATTTGTATCGGGAAACGATACTCACTCTACTCTGCCTTTTTACAGGAGGAACGGGACTATTGGATATATCTGCCTCAAAACTACGATCGGGATACGACACAGAATTATCCCGTCATCTATCTACTCGACGGAGGCTCTTTTTTCCATTCATTGGTCGGTATCAGCCAAACGCTCTCTACGGTCAAAGGAAAATATCTTCCGTCCTGCATCATCGCCGGGGTAATAAGCACGGACCGGACACGCGACTTTACTCCTACGGCCTCTGCTGCCGGACGAAGCGGGAAAACCTCTCCGGGCGCTATTCCACAAGGTGGTGGAAGTGAAACATTCAGACGTTTCCTAACGGAAGAACTTCGTTCCGTAATCGACAGTACATACCGGACAAACGGACTAAACATGTTAATCGGGCACTCCTATTCCGGGCTTTTTACCGTAAACACGTTTTTGCGCCATACGGAATTATTCGATATCTATTTAGCCCTCGACCCCAGCCTGTGGTGGGACCAGGGAAAGCTGGCAGAAGAAGCCGCCTCGCTTATCCAAGGTAAGGATTTTACAGGGAAGAGCCTGTATATCGGTGTTGCTTCCCAAAAACGGACTGACCGGGTGGATATTCACCTCAACAAGGTCAACTATCTCCTATCGGAGATATTACCGCAAGCTCAAAAACTGCAATTTTTTAGTAAATCATTTCCCGAAGAAAATCACGGAACGGTCGCAATTCCGGGAATATACGACGGGATAAAACAATTATTCGGAAAATGAAAAAGTTCTTTGCGAAAATACATTTATGGTTATCGATACCTTTTGGTATCATCATCGCGATCGTCTGCCTGACAGGAGCAATCCTGGTATTCGAAGCGGAGATACTGGAGTTTTGCTATCCTTCCCGCTATTTTGTCAAAGAGATAAAAAGCGAACCACTTTCACCGGCCACGCTCATGGATACTGCCCGCGAGCAACTTCCCGATTCCATCAAAATAAACGGGATACGGGTTTCCTCCGACCCCAAACGGACCTACCAACTGATTTTACCCGGAAAAAAGGCTGCTTGCTTTATCAATCCCTACACCGGAGAAATTACCGGCATAGACGATGGAAAAGGGTTCTTCATGAAGATAATGCGCCTTCACCGTTGGCTGTTGGACGAATATAAACGGGATGGAAGTTTCGCTTGGGGTAAAACTATTGTCGGATATTCAACCCTGGTACTGGCCATTATTATCATAAGTGGTCTTGTCATCTGGTATCCGAGAAACAAGAAAGCACTGAAAAACCGGCTCAAAATCAAAACAAAAGCCGGCTGGTTCCGCTTCCTGTACGATCTACATGTCTCCGGAGGTTTCTATGCAGCTTTACTTTTGCTTATCCTGGCATTGACTGGTCTAACCTGGTCGTTCGGTTGGTATCGTGACGCGTTCTATACCGCGTTCGGCATCAGCACAACATCTAAACAGACGCACGCTCCGACATCTGCCGTCCCCCCAAAAACAGCAGGTGAAAGAGGTTCGAAGAAACATCCCAAAACCGATTACACACAATGGGCCGAAGTCTTGGCCGATTTACAAAGCCGTTATCCGGAATATAAATCGATCTCCATCCAAGACGGATCAGCAACCGTTTCTACCGCTACCTATGGAAATACAAGAGGAAGCGACCGTTATTCCTTTGACCCGGCTACCGGCAAGATCACTGAAATTCAATTATACAAGGACCTCCCTAAATCCGCCAAAATAAGAGGATGGATCTATTCCGTTCATGCCGGAACATGGGGAGGATTGACAACCCGGATATTAAGCTGTCTGGTTTCACTCTTAGGGGCTGTCTTTGCCATAACCGGTTACTATTTCTGGATCAAGAAGAAACTCCGGAAGTCCAAACAAAGGTAAACAAAAACAAGCATGCTTCGCTTGCCGTAAAGCATAGCTTTGCAATAGCTAAAGCATAGGGTTACAAGGTCTAATGCATAGCATTATCCCCCCCAAGGAATCCTTAGGGCCACAATCAAAAAGGGCTGCCCCGTGCGGGACAGCCCTTTCGTATATATCTATATGTTTTATTCCTTATTTACCGGAAGAGTAGTTCTTATTCAGCACTTCGAGAAATTCGGCAGTGATGTCGTATGCCGGATTAGATAACAAAATGTTGTCACCCATTGTATTGCTGAAAATGATCTGATAGCCTTTTGTCTGGTTAAAAGTCGTCAACTGGGCAACGATCGTATCGCGAAGCTGTCCGTTCAGCTCCATCTGCTTGGCAGCCAACTCTTGTTCTTTCTTAGCCGCATAGTTCTGAAGTTCCTCCTGCTTTTTCTGCAAACGGTTTCCTTCCTGCTGCGCTCTTTCCGTAGTAAGGAAAGCATTGGCTTCATATTTACGTTGGAAATCATTTAATTCTGTCCGTAAGGCATTTGACCGCTGAGTCATATCTAAACGATAGTCTTCCTGCATCTTGAGAATACGTTCATTCAAATCTTTCGAATAGTTGTAATTCGATAAAAGAGAGTCTACATTTACATATGCCACAGGGAGCAGATTGGTAGAATCTCCCTCCGTTGTGAAAGCCGGAGCTACTGTGGATTCTTTTTTACTGGAAAACTGCATAACAAACAGGATTATGACAGCTACCGCGAGCACACCATTAATAACGTAGTTAATGTTCTTCATAAAGTGTAAATTAAATCTTTATTTTATTTTATTCTTCTATTTCTTTTATCTTATCATATAGATTCTTCCTCAAACTATCTCTCCTATGCTGGGTTTTAGCACAGCATATACCTTTCTCCCTTAGTGCCGCATTACCTTCAATGTGTGTATTCGGAAACTTCCCTCCCTTTTTGAAAATCACTTTTACACTGAGCAACACAACACAAATAACAAGAATTATGACAGTAATCAATAACGTTGTAAGCATTTTCTCTATATTTGTGGACGCAAATATAAGAGTTTAAGTGATTGGAAAGTATGTTTTTGATATTTAATTGTACTTTTTTTCATACAACCCCCTGTTTGCAGTGGTATTATTAACTATAGAGTAACATCTATAATACATTGTAACATTATGAAGATTACTGATTTAAAGCCTGAAATCGTCTGGAAGTTCTTCCACCAGGTAACACAAGTGCCCCGTCCTTCAAAGAAGGAGGGAAAAATGATCGAGTTTCTTGAATCATTCGCCAAACAGTATAAAATAGCAATCAAAAAAGATGCCGTAGGCAACATCCTGATGTCTAAACCGGCTACTCCCGGCAAAGAAAACCTGCCGACAGTCGTTTTGCAATCCCACATGGACATGGTCTGCGAAAAGAATAATGGAACCGCACATGATTTCGACCACGATCCGATCGAAACAATCGTCGACGGAAACTGGCTTCGCGCCAACGGTACGACTCTGGGTGCCGACAATGGCATCGGTGTAGCCGCCGAACTGGCGATCCTCGCGTCCGATGATATCGAGCACGGACCGATCGAATGCCTTTTCACCGTAGATGAAGAAACCGGGCTGACCGGAGCCAGAGCACTCGAAAAAGGATTCATGACAGGCGATATCCTGCTGAACCTCGACAGCGAAGACGAAGGTGAAATCTTTATGGGATGCGCAGGCGGCAAAGATACGCAAGCGGTGTTCCATTACGAACCGCGTGACACCAATCCGAACATGCAATACTTCAAAATCGAAGTGAAAGGCTTGAACGGCGGACATTCCGGTGGCGAAATACACAAAGGGTTGGGCAATGCCAACAAGATTCTGGTGCGCTACCTGTACCTGTTGAAAAATCAAGCCGATTTCAACCTTTGCTTCATCCACGGCGGTAACCTCCGCAACGCTATCGCCCGCGAAGCGCAAGCGACCATCGGCCTGTATCCGGAAGAAAAGGAAGCAGCCCGTATTCTGCTGAACCATTTCACAGCAGATATCGAAAACGAACTGAAACATGTAGACCCGAACGTACAGATAACAATGGCATCGACCGACCGTCCGGACAAATACATCAGCGACTATGATGCCGAAAAACTGATTTTGGCTTTACATGCCTGCCCGCATGGCGTGATCGGCATGAGCCACGACATCGAAGGGCTGGTGGAAACCTCCACCAACCTGGCTTCTGTCAAGATGGGAGATGACAGCACAATCATTGTCGGCACAAGCCAGCGCAGCTCCATCGAGTCTTGCAAGAACATGATTGCCAACCAGGTCGCATCTGTTTTCAAGTTAGCCGGTGCACAGGTAACTCACGGCGACGGCTATCCGGGTTGGGCGCCTAACCCGGATTCAAAGATCCTGAAAGTGGCACAAGAGACCTATAAACGTTTGTTTAACAAAGATGCAAAAATAATGGCGATCCATGCAGGACTGGAATGCGGCTTGTTCCTAGAAAAATATCCGAATCTGGATATGATCTCATTCGGACCGACGCTTCGGGATGTCCATTCCCCCAACGAACGCATACAGATTGATACCGTTGGATTGTGGTGGTCTCACTTACTCGAACTATTAAAGAACATCCCTGCAAAATAAATCGATACATTTCTCGTTATAAAAGAGGATTAACATTCAACAGATGTTTTTCCTCTTTTTTTATGTTAATGCCCGAAAACTTATTTATAATAAATTTGTTTTCTTATTGACATTATATGGTAAATAACAGTTTACCTGGACTATTAATAATTAATGAAATGAAAAAATTAGCCGCTCCGTTATTCATATTATTCTTTATAGTGCTCAACCTGTTGTCGTGTGACGGGCTGGACGAAAACTATTCGAATAACCCCAACCATCGGCTGAGTTTCTCGGTCGACACACTTTCTTTCGATACGGTATTCACCACAATAGGCTCCGCAACCAAAGAGTTCATGATCTATAACCGCAATGACCAACCTTTGCTGATCAGCGAGATCATGCTGGCAAGCGGTGAAGAAACCGGTTTCCGCATCAATGTGGACGGGCGCAAAGGCGACCATTTCCAGAATGTAAGGATACAGGCGGACGACAGCTTGTATGTTTTTGTGGAAGTGACCGTCAATCCGAACGCATCCAACCAGCCGCTGCTGGTGGACGATTCCATCATCTTCACCACAAACGGAGTCAAACAGTCTGTCCGCCTCGAAGCATACGGACAAAATGTAAACCTGTATAAAAACGGGCTTATCCTGACACAAGACACGCATTTTACAGCCGAACGGCCCTACCTTATATATGACAGTCTGGTTATTTCTCCCAACATCACGCTCAACATCGATCCGGGCGCAACGTTCTATATGCACGACACAGCGAAAGTCATCACATACGGGACATTGCTGGCCAAAGGGACACGCGAAAATCCGATTGTCTTCCGCGGAGACCGTCTGGATTTCATACTGAACGACATCCTGCCCTACGACCGGACACCATCACAATGGGGAGGGATTTTCTTCCGTCCGGAAAGCTACCATAACATTATGGACAATGTCATCGTGCGAAACGGAAAAACAGGACTGACATTCGAAAAGTCGTCACCGGACGAATCCAAACTGAAACTAAGCAATTCCCAAATCACGAATATGGGAGAGCACCTATTCTCTGCACGCAATTGCAAGATTGAAGTGACCAACACGGAATTGACCAATGCCGGAGGAGGTGTCGTGGTTCTGATTGGCGGGAACTACTGTTTCGTCCATTGTACGCTTGCCAATTTCATGACATTGGAAAAACGGACCACGCCTTGCCTCACGATGGCAAACAATGCGAATGAAGAGGCTTATCCGCTCAAAGCGACATTCGACAACTGCATCATCGACGGCAGTTTCGATGCTGGCAAAGAAGCATATAAAGGGGAACTCAATCTATCCGTCGACGGTGCGGCATCATTCGAATACCTGTTCAACCATTGCGTAATCAAAACGAATGGCAGCAACAATGACCACTTCAAAGAGGTATTGTTCACCAATACCAGTCCGTCCTACAGGTTAAAAGGTGGCGAAAAAAACAAATACCGTTTTGATTTCCGTCCGGATTCGCTGACGACCTTAGGAGTTGGGAAAGCCGATATCTTCGTCACGCAGCAATATCCGGTGGACCGCTACGGCATAAACCGCCTGACAAACGACGGTCCCGATATCGGAGCCTACGAATTCGTACCGAAAGAAGATGAAACAAAATAAAACGATATGGCCAGAACCTTAACTATGACGTTTTTTATCCTGACATTGTTTTCTTTGCCTTCACAAGGGCAAACAGACTTCCGCGTGATGAGCTACAACGTCGAGAACCTGTTCGACACGAAAGACGATCCGCTTACGGCGGACAATGATTTCCTCCCCTCCGGCAACCGCCACTGGACGTCCGGACGGTTTTACCATAAACTACAACAACTGGCAAAAGTCATCACAGCAGCGGGAGAATGGAGCACTCCGGCTTTGATCGGACTTTGTGAAGTCGAAAACGATTCCGTCCTTGTCCGGCTTCTGGATTTCACTCCGCTCCGTCGGCAGCATTACCGTTATTGCATGACACACGGACAAGACACGCGAGGGATTAATGTAGCATTTCTTTACCAGCGGGACAAGTTTCGCTATCAGGGACACACGGAACATCCAGTCCGTTTTACCCGCAAGCAGCATAAACATACCCGTAATATCCTGCATGTATGGGGAGATGTGATTACCGGAGACCGGATCGATGTCTTTGTCTGCCATTTTCCCTCCCGTTACGGAGGAGAAAAAGAAAGCGAACCGGACCGTTTGGATGCCGCACGTACCCTGCGTACATTATGCGACTCGATCCACAACCTCCGTCCTGCCCCACACATCCTGATTATGGGAGATTTTAATGATACGCCGGACGACACGAGCATCCGGGAAATACTGGATGCCCATCCGGTTCAGGTTCCATGCCTGTCCGGTTCAGGTTCCATGCCTATGAAACCTCGGACGAATGCTTATCCATCTCTCCTTCTATACAACCTGTTTGCCAAGAACCGGTCAGTTCCTCCTGGAAGTCATAAATATCAAGGGGAATGGAGCCAGTTAGATCAAATCATCCTGTCGTCCTCTCTCACCGACACCACCTCCCAGATGCAGCTCATCCCAGGAAGCGCCCGCATCTTTTCACCGTCATTCCTGCTCATAAAAGATAAAACCTGGCGTGGCGAACGCCCTTTCCGCACCTACTATGGCTTCAAATACGAAGGTGGCTACAGCGACCATCTCCCTTTGATCGTCGACTTTCTACTATTGAAATAAATGATTACTTTTGTTTTTTTAAATACAGATAGAATATGTACAAACTATATATCGCCATACTGTTTTTTTTCATACAGACAATAAGCGCCCAACAACTCCGCCAGCCATTCGATTTCCCGATCTTGTTGAGCGGTAACTTCGGGGAGTTGCGCAACAATCATTTCCATTCCGGAATAGATTTTAAGACACAAGGAGTTGAAGGGAAGCCCATCCACGCCGTACAGGACGGATACGTATCACGTATATCCGTCAGTCCGTGGGGATACGGAAACGGTTTATACCTGACACATCCGGACGGAACGACAACCGTCTACGGTCATTTGCAACGATTCGCCCCTTCCATCGCCCGATATATCAAGACACAGCAATACGAACAGGAAAGCTTCAACGTGAACTTGTTCCTCGACCCGGACCAACTCCCGGTCAAAAAAGGAGAAATTGTCGCCTATAGCGGAAACACCGGAAGTTCGGGAGGCCCGCATCTCCACTTCGAAGTACGCGACACGGAAAGTGAAGAGGTACTCGATCCTATCGAATATTTCAAAGAGAAGATAACCGACACCCGCGCACCGAAAATACAGGGAATCCTGGTCTGCCCGCAACCAGGCAAAGGAGTGGTCAACGGCAGCAGCCGTAAACTGGAGCTAAAACCGGTCACGGCCAAAAACGGCAAACAAACCATCACCGGTAAGATCGAAGCTTGGGGAGAAATCGGGCTTGCGGTCAAAGCCTACGATTATATGGATAATACGACAAATATCTACGGAGTGAAGGATATTACCCTCCGCCAAGACAGCCAGATCATCTACCATAGCAACCTGGACCGCTTTGCTTTCGACGAGACCCGCTACTTGAACAGCTATGTCGATTATGAGGAATGGAAAGAGCGTCGCTCCTTTTATATGCGCAGCTTCGTAGAACCAGGTAACCGCCTCCGTTTTAACGAAAGCATCAACCGGGGAATCATCCATATAGAAGAAGAGAAAACGTATCATCTCACGTATACGCTCGCCGATGCATTCGGCAACACAACTCGCCTCTCCGTTTGGATAGAAGGGAAAGAACAGGAGATTCCAGAGATCGAGACCGAAGGTACAGAGCTGTTTCATTGGATGGCCGACAACCGGTTCGGAGCAAAAGGTATCCGGATGACGATCCCGAAAGGAAACCTGTACGACGATCTTTATTTCCGTTATTCGGTAAAAGAAGACAGCACGGCATTGGCAGACACGCACATCCTGCATAACCGCCCCGTTCCGCTTCACAGCTCGGCCCGGCTGTCCTTGCGTTTACGAGTCGACACGCTGGAAAACAAGCAGCAATATGGTATCATCCGCACTCAGAAAGGACGTCGATCCTGGATCGGCGGCACTTACCGGAACGGCTGGATCGACGGCACGATCAAAGAACTTGGCAATTATACGGTCGGGCAAGATCTCAAAGCACCGACGATCACCCCGTTGGGCGCCAACACATGGATCAGCAAGCAGGCATTCGTTTTCCGCCTGTCCGATAACCTGAGCGGCGTACAAACCTACCGGGGAGAAATAGACGGGCAGTACGTCCTGTTCGAAATGAACAGCAAATCGGTCATTACCTACAAGTTCGATAAAGAACGGCTCAAAAAAGGGAAACACACCCTCAAACTAACCGTTACGGATGCAGCCGGAAACCGGTCGGAATACAAGTATTCTTTTGTCTGGTAAATAAAAAGCCTGAATCTTGGAAATTATCAATTTATTTGTACCTTTGTTAATTTCAAAATCAGGATTTCTTTAAATTAAAAGCAAGACATATAGGTCATGGAAAACAAGGAACTGTTAGAAATGGTAAGAAGCAAGGCGCAAAGCTGGCTTACTAAAAGTTATGACGCTGAAACACGTGCACAGGTGCAGGCTCTATTAGACAACGAAGATCCGACGGAACTGATCGAATCATTCTACAAAGACCTGGAATTCGGCACAGGCGGTTTGAGAGGCATCATGGGAGTAGGTTCAAACCGTATGAACATCTACACGGTAGGAGCAGCCACACAAGGCTTATCCAACTATCTGAAAAAGGAATTTGCCGATCTGGACCAGATCAAAGTTGTCATCGGCCATGACTGCCGTAACAACAGCCGCAAATTTGCTGAAATCTCTGCCGACATTTTCTCTGCAAACGGCATCAAGGTGTATCTGTTCGAAGACCTTCGCCCGACCCCTGAAATGTCATATACCATCCGCAAGTTGGGATGCCAGAGCGGTATTATCCTGACCGCTTCGCACAACCCGAAAGAATATAACGGGTACAAGGCGTATTGGGACGATGGCGCCCAGATGATCGCTCCGCATGACAAGAATACGATTGCCGAAGTCAACAAAATCCGTAATGCCAGCGAAATCAAGTTCAAAGGCAACAAGGAACTGATCGAAATCATCGGCAAGGAAATCGATGAACAATATATCAACGACCTGACAAAGATTTCTTTGTCACCGGAATCCATCGCACGTCACCATGACATGAAGATCGTCTACACGCCGATCCACGGAACAGGCGTGACGGTTATCCCGCCGACATTGAAAGCATTCGGTTTCACGAATATCATCCATGTACCCGAACAGGACGTAGTAAGCGGCGACTTCCCTACCGTTGTTTCTCCCAACCCGGAAGAACCGGCGGCTTTGGCTCTGGCAGTTGAAAAGGCCAAGGAAACAGACGCCGAGCTGGTATTGGCTTCCGACCCGGATGCAGACCGAGTAGGTGCAGCCGTTAAGAACAACGAAGGCGAATGGGTATTGCTGAACGGTAACCAGACCGCTTTGATGTTCGTCTACTATCTCATCACCCGCTGGAAAGAACTCGGTAAGATCAACGGCAAGGAATATATTGTCAAGACAATCGTTACGACCGAACTGATCCGTACGATCGCCGAGAAGAACGGTGTCGAAGTGTATGACGTTTACACCGGCTTCAAATGGATCGCCGATGTCATGAAGAAGAACGAAGGAAAGAAGAACTATATCGGTGGCGGTGAAGAAAGCTACGGCTTCCTATGCGAAGATTTCGTTCGCGACAAAGATGCCGTTTCTGCTTGTGCCATTCTGGCTGAAATCGCAGCCTGGGCGAAAGACCAGGGTATCACGATGTACCAGTTATTACAGAACATCTACGTTCAGTATGGTTTCTCTAAAGAAAAAGGAATCTCCGTTGTAAAGAAAGGCAAGAGCGGCGCTGAAGAGATTGAAGCGATGATGAAACACTTCCGTGAAAACCCGTTGCAGGAAATCGCCGGTTCCAAAGTTACGTTATTCTACGACTACGCTTCCCTGAAAGGTAAAGACTATGTTGAAAACGAAACACTGACATTGGATATGCCGACAACCTCCAACGTTCTCCAATATTTCACTGAAGACGGAACGAAAGTATCTATCCGTCCTTCCGGCACGGAGCCGAAGATCAAGTTCTATTGCGAAGTCCATTCCAAAGTAAAGAGCCTCGACGAACTGCCGGCTGCCGAAAAAGCAGGAGCAGAAAAGATCGAAGCGATAAAGGCTTCGTTAGGAATCTGATCTCGGACAAACAATAACCAAATATAAAAAAGGAAGAGCGCCCGTTGTTTACGATAGCGCTCTTCTTTTTTATTTCAGATCTTTCGCCCCAAAACAAAGCGGCAACAGTGATTCGGCACTCTCCGCCACCACAACCTCTTTCGTGCCGCACAACAAGACCTTCATCGGCTTGCCATAGCGTTGTTCCGCCTCCAACAAAACCTGGCGGCATGCACCGCAAGGAGAAATGCTCTCGACCTGCCGGCCATTCGTGGCGGCTGCAATGGCAAGAGCGACAACAGGCATATCCGGATATTGATGGCCGGCATGAAACAACGCCACCCGCTCCGCACACAGACCGGAAGGGTAAGCGGCATTCTCCTGATTACTGCCGGTTATGATCGTGCCGTCCTCCAGCAAAGCTGCCGCTCCGACATGAAACTTCGAATAAGGGGCATACGATTGTCCCGTCGCTTTTATGGCCGCCTCCATTAACCGCGACTCTTCTTCCGGTAGTTCGGCAAGAGAATAAATCCGGATTTTTGTCTCCAACTTGATTTCTTTCATGAAATAACACTCTAAATGATACAAGCAAAAATAAAGAAAATATAGAGAAAGCCCAAATACATTCGTGATAAACAATAGCCATGTTTCTATTGTCAAACAGCCCATTCATTAACCTTTTGCCTTTAGTCGAAAAGGCTTTCGCCCTTGGTCAAAAACACTTTCGACCAATGTCAAAAGCCTTTTCGACCAAGGGCGAAAGGTTAAAGAGCGGTAGTAATAGCTGTAAACTCCTATCTTTCATTTAAATATATAGTAGTGGAAACGAATCAGAGCGACATGGTCAACCTAAATCAGGACGAGATAATGGTGAAGGCAAAATCCTGAGGTGAAGGCAGTCCGGATGTTTACCTTCACCCTTGTACCCCATAACAATCAAAAGATTTCAAAGACAGGTGAAGCCGAATCGGAAATCCGCATAATCCTTATTTATAAATAACATGGTGACCAATCATCATTTATGATCCATATCTGCCCAATTATAATGCAGCCTCCCACCCCACCCCCGCCACAAGACTATGACAATGATGTAAAACAAATTAATTATCTTTGCCGTTAAATATAATTACATACAACGAATCAGTCATGCGATTAACATTACGAATCCTTTCCCTGTTGTTGGTGCTGTCCGTTACCGGAACGGCACTCGGAGCCAGCCAACGGAAAGTGCCGGCATACGAAAAGTATATCAAACAATACAGCAGTTTAGCGATCCAGCATCAAAAAAAGTACCGTATCCCTGCAAGTATCACGCTTGCACAAGGGTTATTGGAGTCGGGAGCCGGGCGAAGCGAGCTGGCACGCAAATCGAACAACCACTTCGGCATCAAATGTCATTCCGACTGGAGGGGTGGGCGTGTCTATCACGACGATGACCTGCGCGGAGAATGTTTCCGCAAATATAAGAATCCGGAACAGTCTTACGAAGACCACGCCCGTTTTCTGGTCGGCCGTCCCCGTTATGCCTCTCTGTTCAAACTTAAAATAACCGACTATAAAGGTTGGGCAAGAGGTTTGCAAAAATGCGGATACGCAACAGACCGAGCCTACGCCAACCGGCTGATCAAGCTGATCGAAGATTATGACCTGTACCGGTATGACACGGCAAAAGGCCGTAAAAAGTCAGACAAGCAACCGGCACACATCTCCCGCTATACAGTCTACCGTACAAACGGCCTGCTGTATGTCTATTCCAACGGCAAAGACTGCTTCGACGACATAGCCGCCAGTCTCGGCTTCCGGGTAAAAGACCTGAAGAAATACAACGAGGTGCCGGAAGATTTTCCGTTACAGAAAAATGACATCGTTTACCTGGAAAAGAAAAAGAAGAAAGCAGACAAGCCGAATTATGACCATGTCGTACAGGTAGGCGAATCCATGCACAGCATCGCACAGAAATACGGAATACAGATCAAGAGCTTATATAAGATGAATAAAAAGCACAAAGATTATATTCCGGAAGAAGGAGATGTGCTAAAACTTAGATAAGTAAGACAAAAAATAGTATCTTTGCAGACAAATTCACAAAAACAATGAGTGACCAACGTTATAATCTACGCGGTGTATCCGCTTCGAAAGAAGATGTTCACAACGCAATAAAGAACATCGACAAGGGAATCTTTCCCCAAGCATTCTGTAAGATCATTCCCGACATTCTGGGAGGCGATCCTGAATATTGCAACATCATGCATGCCGACGGAGCCGGAACCAAGTCATCTTTGGCTTATATGTACTGGAAAGAAACCGGAGACTTGTCCGTATGGAAAGGTATCGCGCAAGATGCTTTGATAATGAATATCGACGACCTGCTGTGCGTGGGCGCCGTAGACAACATATTGGTTTCCTCCACCATCGGACGCAACAAGCTGCTGATTCCGGGTGAAGTGATCTCCGCCATCATCAACGGGACTGACGAACTGCTGGCCGAACTTCGCGAAATGGGAGTCGGATGCTATGCTACAGGCGGCGAGACGGCCGATGTAGGCGACCTGGTCCGTACCATCATCGTCGACAGCACGGTTACCTGCCGCATGAAACGTGCCGACGTGATCGACAATGCGAACATCCGTCCGGGCGACGTGATCGTCGGGCTGGCTTCTTTCGGACAGGCCACTTACGAGAAAGAATATAACGGAGGCATGGGCAGCAACGGGCTAACCAGTGCGCGCCACGACGTTTTTGCCAAATACCTGGCAGAAAAATATCCGGAAAGCTTCGACAAGGCTGTCCCCGACGAACTGGTTTACAGCGGTGGCTTGAAGCTGACCGACCCTGTAGAGGGATCGCCGCTGAACGCAGGCAAGCTGGTGCTTTCTCCCACGCGGACCTATGCGCCGGTAGTCAAAAAACTATTGGATGCCTTGCGCCCAAATATCCATGGTATGGTACACTGCTCAGGCGGCGCACAGACCAAGGTAATGCACTTCATCGGAAACAATTGCCGTGTGGTCAAGGACAATATGTTCCCCGTTCCCCCACTGTTCAAGACGATCAAGGAACAGAGCGGTACGGCCTGGGACGAGATGTACAAAGTGTTCAATATGGGACATCGCCTGGAAGTCTACCTTTCTCCTGAGCATGCGGAAGAAGTGATTGCCATCAGCAAATCATTCAATATCGACGCACAAGTTGTCGGCCGTGTAGAAGAAAGCGACAAGAAGGAACTGATTATTAAAAGCGAGTTCGGTGAGTTCATATATGGCTGAGAATAACACGCTATTAGAGAAACTGGACGGATTGGTATCGCGCTTCGAAGAGGTATCGACACTCATCACGGACCCGAACGTCATCGCTGACCAGAAAAGATACGTCAAGCTCACGAAAGAATATAAGGAGCTGAACGAAATCATAAAAGCCCGTAAGGAATATATGCAATGTCTCAACGGCTTGGAAGAGGCCCGCCTGATGATGGCCGAAACCGATCCGGAGATGAGAGAAATAGCCCGCGAAGAAGCGGCTGCCTGCGAAGCGCGCATTCCGGAACTGGAAGAGGAGATCAAGCTGCTCCTCGTACCGGCCGACCCGCAGGACGACAAAAACGCCATTGTCGAAATACGTGGCGGAACGGGCGGTGACGAAGCCGCACTCTTTGCCGGAGACCTGTATCGCATGTACGTGAAGTATTGCGAGATGAAAGGCTGGAAAGTGGCCCTGTCCAGTTGTAGTGAAGGAGCGGCCGGCGGTTTCAAGGAAATCATCTTTACCGTGAGCGGAGAAAAGGTGTACGGGACCCTTAAATACGAATCGGGGGTACATCGCGTACAACGCGTGCCGGCTACCGAAACACAAGGACGCGTGCATACATCGGCAGCAACCGTTGCCGTCCTCCCCGAAGCAGACGAATTTGACGTGGAAATCAACGAAGGCGAAATCAAATGGGACACGTTCCGTTCGGGTGGAGCCGGAGGGCAGAACGTAAACAAGGTCGAGTCAGGCGTCCGCCTGCGCTATGTCTGGAAGAACCCGAATACAGGCGTAAGCGAAGAAATCCTGATCGAATGTACCGAAACGCGCGACCAGCCGAAGAACAAGGAACGCGCCCTCACGCGCCTGCGTTCGTTTATATATGACAAGGAACACCAGAAATATCTGGATGACATTGCTAACAAACGTAAGACGATGGTTTCCACCGGCGACCGCTCGGCGAAGATCCGTACCTACAATTATCCGCAGGGACGCATCACCGACCATCGCATCAACTACACGATTTATAATCTTTCAGCCTTTATGGATGGGGATATACAAGGATGCCTCGATCAACTGATCGTGGCCGAGAACGCTGAACGACTGAAAGAGTCTGAACTATAACATCATTTTTAGACTAATTTTTTACACGTAACAACATGAACAAGCAGCAATTATTCGAAAACATCAAGAAGAAGCAGTCCTTCCTTTGCGTGGGGCTCGATACAGATATAAAGAAGATCCCGCAGCATCTATTGTCAGAAGAAGATCCGATCTTCGCATTCAACAAAGCGATTATCGACGCGACAGCCGATTACTGCGTGGCTTATAAACCGAACCTGGCCTTCTATGAAAGTTTAGGCGTAAAAGGGATGCTGTCGTTCGAAAAGACTGTCGCTTACTTGCGTGAAAACTATCCCGACCAGTTTATCATTGCAGATGCAAAGCGCGGGGACATCGGAAACACTTCCGAAATGTATGCACGTTCTTTCTTCGACCATATCAAGGTGGATGCCGTAACGGTCGCTCCGTATATGGGTGAAGACAGCGTGAAACCGTTCCTGATCTATCAGGAAGCCTGGGTGATCCTGCTGGCACTGACCTCCAACAAAGGCTCGCACGATTTCCAGTTGACGGAAGATGCCAACGGCGAACGGCTGTTCGAAAAGGTATTGAAAAAGTCGCAGGATTGGGCTACAGACGAACAGATGATGTATGTGGTAGGCGCTACCCAGGGAAAAATGTTCCTGGATATCCGCAAACACGCTCCCAACCACTTCCTGCTGGTTCCGGGCGTAGGCGCACAGGGCGGAAGCCTCGCCGAAGTGGCTCAGTACGGCATGAACGACCAGTGCGGATTACTGGTAAACTCTTCCCGTGCTATCATATATGCAGACAAAACGGAGAATTTTGCCGCCGCAGCGCGTGAAGCAGCCCAAGCCGTACAACGCGAAATGGCAGGATATCTGCATGATAAAGGAATTATTCCCTGTAAAGCATAGGCTATCCCAATAATTTTCACCATTTTTGCAAACTGCCTTGAAGCAAGTCCGGGCAGTTGCATTTGAAATACATATAATAAGATTAAGTAATGGAGTTTTCAGCCCAACAAATAGCGAGCGTTTTAGGTGGAACCGTCGAAGGCGATCCTGAAGTGAAAGTCAACAACTTCTCAAAGATAGAAGAAGGTAAACCGGGGACATTGACCTTTCTGGCAAACCCCAAATATGAACATTTTATCTACCAAACTGAAGCAAGCATTGTTTTAGTAAACAATGATTTCACTCCCGCCGAACCGATAAAAGCCACATTGGTCAAGGTTGCCAATGCTTATGCTTCGCTCGCCATACTGTTGAATATGGCGGAACAGGCCAATGTCAAAAAAGCAGGTATAGACGCTACGGCGTTCATCGCCGGTTCGGCAACGGTCGGCGAAGGATGTTATGTCGGCAACTTCGCCTACATCGGCGAAGACGTGAAGATCGGCAAGAACAGCCGCATTTATCCGCACGCTTATATCGGCGACCATGTGACCATTGGCGATAACTGTACGGTCTATCCGCACGCGACCATCTACAACGGCTGCGTAATCGGCAACAACTGCATTCTGCATGCCGGAAGCGTGATCGGGTCGGACGGTTTCGGTTTCGCTCCAGAAGGCGATAACTACAAGAAGATCCCCCAGTTGGGTAATGTCGTACTGGAAGACGATGTCGAAATCGGGGCCAATACCACGATAGACCGCGCCGTTATGGACTCGACCATCATCCGCCGGGGTGTCAAACTGGACAATCTGGTACAGATTGCCCACAACGTGGAAGTCGGCGAAAACACGGTCATGGCAGCCCAGGTAGGCATTGCGGGTTCCGTAAAGATCGGCAGCCATTGCATGTTCGGAGGCCAAGCCGGGTTATCCGGACATATCCATGTGGCGGACCATGTGGTATTCGGTGCACAATGCGGCGTGATCAGCGATGTAAAAGAACCGGCAACCCTGTTAGGTGCTCCGGCTATCAACGCAAAAGCGTTTATGCGCTCCAGCGCGATCTTCAACCGCCTGCCGGATATGTACCGCCAGATGGGACAGATGCGACGTGAGATAGAACGACTTAAATTGGCTGTTGACAATGCGCGCAATGGCCAATGAACAAATCATAAATTATAAATCATAAATCATATAGATCGTATGCAGAAACAGAAGACGCTTGCCACGAGTTTCTCTATGCAAGGAAAAGGGTTGCATACAGGCTTGGATATCCAGATTACTTTCCACCCTGCACCCGAAAATCATGGATACAAAATCAAACGTGTTGACCTGGAAGGAGAACCTGTAATCGATGCCGTTGCTGAAAACGTAGCCGGGACCCAGAGAGGAACCGTACTTTCCAAAAACGGAATCCAAGTAAGCACCATTGAACATGCGATGGCAGCTTTATATGCCTACGAAATAGATAACTGCCTGATAGAGGTGAACGCACCCGAATTTCCAATTCTCGACGGCAGTTCCCGTTTTTTCAGTGAAGAGATTCAGAAAGCCGGTGTCGTAGAGCAAAACGCACCGAAGGATTACTATATCGTAAAGCACAAGATTGAAGTCAAGGATGAAGAAACAGGTTCATCCCTCATTATCTTGCCGGACGACAAGTTTAGCGTCAATGTTTTGATTTCCTTCAATTCGTCTGTGCTTTCCAACCAGTTCGCCACGCTGAACGACCTGAGTGAATTCCCGACAGAATTGGCTGCTTCCCGCACATTCGTGTTTGTCCGCGAAGTAGAGATGTTGTTGCAGAATAACCTGATCAAAGGTGGTGACCTCGACAATGCGATCGTCATCTATGACCAAAAAGTATCGCAGGAGGTGCTCGACAATCTTGCCGACAAGCTGTCTATCCCGCATAAGGACGTACAAGACCTGGGCTACATCAACAATAAACCGCTGGTATTCGACAACGAGCCGGCACGCCACAAGCTGATCGATGTGATCGGTGACCTGGCATTGATCGGCAAACCGATCCGGGGCCGCGTAATCGCTACCCGTCCGGGACATAAGATCAACAACCAGTTGGCACGCATGATCCGCAAGGACATCAAACAGAACGAAGTTCAGGCTCCCGTCTATGATCCGAACAGCACTCCGGTAATGGATATCAACCGTATCCGCGAACTGCTCCCGCATCGTTACCCGTTCCTGTTGGTTGACAAGATCATCGAAATCGGCGGTAACTATATCGTAGGTGTGAAAAACATCACGAGCAACGAACCTTTCTTTACAGGTCATTTTCCCCAGGAACCGGTTATGCCGGGTGTACTGCAAGTTGAAGCGATGGCCCAGACCGGTGGATTGCTCGTTCTGAATTCGGTAGACGAACCGGAGCGCTATTCCACTTATTTCATGAAGATCGACGGCGTTAAGTTCCGCCAGAAAGTCGTTCCGGGCGATACGCTGATCCTCCGTTTGGAATTGCTGGCTCCCATCCGCCGTGGTATTTCAACCATGAAAGGATATGTATTCGTAGGCGATAAGCTGGTCAGCGAAGCCGAATTTATGGCACAAATCGTAAAAAATAAATAAATCAATGATTTATGATTTCAGATGTATGACTTATGGTAACGACATGATACGATAAACCATACATCCGAAATCATAAATAATAAATCATAAATCATTATGAACATATCCCCTTTAGCAGTCGTTCATCCCGAAGCTAAAATCGGTCAGAATACAACAGTCGACCCTTTCGCCGTAATCGAAAAAGATGTCGTGATCGGTGACAACTGTCGTATCTATTCGCACGCGACTATTTTAGACGGTGCCCGGATCGGCAATAATTGCCAGGTATTTCCCGGAGCCGTTATTGCCGGTATCCCTCAAGACCTGAAATTTAAAGGAGAAATTACAACTGCCGAAATCGGAAACAACACCATTCTCCGCGAATGCGTGACCGTCAATCGCGGAACAGCCTCTAAAGGCAAAACCGTTGTCGGCAACAATTGCCTGATTATGGCCTATTCCCATATTGCCCATGATTGCTTGCTGAAAGATAATATCATTATCGGCAATGCTTCACAGATAGCCGGAGAAGTAGAGATCGACGACTTCGCCATCGTTAGCGGTGGTAGCCTGGTTCACCAGTTCTCCCGTATATCCAAGCACGTCATGATACAAGGCGGTTCCCGGATCGGCAAAGATATTCCTCCTTATACCCTGATCGGACGTGATCCGATCGTGTACTGTGGTATCAATATCGTAGGATTACGCCGTCGCGGATTTACCAACAGCCAGGTATTCTTGATCCAGGATATCTACCGTACGCTTTATACACGCGGCCTCAACAATACGGAAGCTTTGAAAGCCATCGAAACCGAATACGAGCCCAGTGAAGAACGGGATCTGATTCTGAACTTCATCAAATCATCCCAGCGCGGTATCGTCAGAGGTTCGATCGATGAATAATAATGTGCCAATTTGAAAATGTGCCAATGTGCCAATGAAAGAATGAATTTTATGGGGTATATTGGCACATTATTTTATTGCCACATTGTTTTTTTTACTACTTTTGAACCAACAAAAAACTAATAACGACTATGGTATTTAGATTTTTAATTCTATCAGATGAAGTTGACGACTTCAAACGTGAGATCAAGATCGACTCAGAAGCAACATTTCTGGATTTGTACAATGCCATTATGGATTCTGTAGGGTATACAAAAGACCAGATGTGTTCTTTCTTCATCTGTGATGATGACTGGAGCAAGAATACGGAAATCACATTGGTTGAAATGGATACTTCTTCCGAAGTGGACAATTATATAATGGAAGATACACGTCTGGAAGAGCTTCTGGAAGACGAACACCAGAAGTTGCTTTTTGTCTTCGATTATATGACTGAACGCGCTTTCTTCATGGAACTCCGTGAAATCATCCCAGGCAAAGATCTGGACAAAGCCGTATGCAGCAAATCTATCGGCGAAGCACCTGTTCAGATCATGTCGTTCGACGAAATGGACGCCAAAACAGGTAACACCGAAATAGGTGAAGATTTCTACGGCGATTCCGAATACGATATCGACGAACTCGATAAAGAAGGTTTCGACGGGCTCGGCGACGGACCGATGGATAACCCATACGACGACGAGCGCTTTTGATTAATGAACTCTCTTGTCATATTATTGGGGCCGACAGGAGTCGGCAAGACAGAACTGAGTCTGCGTGTAGCAGAGCATTTCGGTTCTCCGATCATTTCTTCCGACTCCCGTCAGCTTTACAAAGACCTTCCGATAGGCACAGCCGCCCCTACGGTTGAACAGATGGCACGTGTACGCCATTATATGGTCGGCACATTGTCACTCACCGATTATTACAGCGCAAGCAGTTTCGAGGAAGATGTGATGTCTCTACTCAGGGAACTCCACCAGACACATCCGACTGTCGTTATGACAGGTGGTAGCATGATGTATATCGATGCCGTCACAAAAGGGATCGACGATATCCCCACCGTCACCCCCGAAATCCGAACCGCCATCTACAAGCAATTTGAAGAAGAGGGCCTCTCCCCTATCCTTGCCGAGTTGAAGGAAACAGACCCTATACATTATAATGAAGTAGATCGAAACAACTACAAACGCGTAATCCATGCCGTTGAAATCTGCCGCATGACCGGCAAACCCTATTCCTCCTTCCGTACCAACACCCGAAAAGAACGGCCGTTCCGTATCATCCAGATAGGACTTACCCGCGACCGTGAAGAACTTTACGATCGCATCAACCGCCGCGTAGACCAAATGATGGCCGACGGCATGCTGGAAGAAGCACGCCGCGTTTATCCTTTCCGCAAATTGAACTCCCTCAACACTGTCGGCTACAAAGAGCTGTTCAAATACCTGGATGGCGAATGGACATTAGATTTCGCCATTGAAAAGATAAAACGCAACTCTCGTGTTTACGCTCGCAAACAAATGACCTGGTTCAAACGGGATACTGACATCCGATGGTTCCATCCGGATGAAAAGGAGGCGATACTGTGCTATTTAGACGCCACCCTCAACACCCGCTTGTGACACAGGGCGTTTTTTCCCTATCACTAATCCCAAACTTCTCTATCACTGTCTCGTCCTGATTTGAAGTGATACTAAAATCTTATTTCTTAAACACCAGATAAACTGCCGCCACCAGAAACAGGAAAGCCAGCGCATGGTTCCACTTAAACGATTCGCCTTTGAAGGCAATCGAACTAAAACCGACAAAGACAACCAGCGTAATCACCTCCTGGATCACCTTCAATTGGATCAGGTTAAAAGGCCCGCCATTATCACGGAAACCCATCCGGTTTGCCGGGACCTGAAAACAATATTCAAAAAACGCTAAAAACCAGCTGAACAAGACAACACCGATCAACGGCAGATGCTCGAACCAACTGAACTGCTGCTTCATCTTCAAATGTCCGTACCAGGCACACGTCATAAAGATATTGGATGCGACCAATAACAGAATAGTATAAAATCCTTGCATGAGATGATTTATGATTTATGATTTATAATTTTAGGAAGATAGTCCTCCTGAATATTCGACATACTGCTCCAAAGGCTATAGCGCGCCTCAGGGTTGATCGCCTCCAGACGCGACAATACCTCCTTCATATCCGAACGGCTGGAGCCGGATTCGTACGGGCAATTCTTGATCTGTTTCCGATATCCTCTCCACACAGCAATCCGGGTCAAATCTTTCTCCTCCACCAGACACATGGGGCGGATAATCTCCATATCGAACTTATCCATCTTTAGGCGCGGTGGCATCGTTCCGATCGCTCCCTGGTGGATCATGTTCATCAGAAGGGTTTCGAGAATATCGTCCTGATGATGCCCGAGGGCGATCTTGTTGCAACCATGCCTCTTTGCAATATCGAACAAGGCTTTCCGCCGCGTCCAAGAACAAAGGAAACAAGGAGACTTGCGGGTATCGGTCGAAGCGTCGAAGCTCGTCTCATGCACGAAAAAGGAAAGGCCGTGCTCATCTGCCCGGCTTTTCAGGTAGTCAATATCCGAACGATAAGGGATATTTGACATCACGATATGCGTCACGATCACCTCGAACCGAGGCCGGAATATCTTGGAACGGCGTCCGAGCAAGTCCACCAACGCCAACGAATCTTTTCCCCCCGACAATCCGATCAATATACGGTCACCATCCACAATCAGACCATATTCGAATATCGCCTTCTTGACTTTCTCTTCTACTTTACGAAACAGGAGTTCCTCTTCTGTCAACTTTGCCATACTTTATTAATTAAGAATTAAAAATTAAGAATAAAAAAATAAGGGTTTTGATTCTTGATTTTAATTCCTATTTTTGTAATCGGACACAAAAGTAATGATTTTAGATTTATGGATTATAAATCTAAAATCAAAATCATAAATCATAAATCAATGAATTGGTTATCTAATAAACTGTTTTACACAATAGGAATCACGTTACTCTGCGGCGGGCTGCACGCACAAAGTCTGGCTGAAGCAAAAAAATTATACAATGAAGGTAAGTACGCGGAAGCCAAACCTGCCTTTGAAAAGCTGGTCAAACAAGCGCCAAGCAATTCCTCCTATAATCATTGGTATGGTGTCTGCTGCTACGAGACCGGTGATCTGACCGGTGCGGAAAAGCATTTGAAAGTAGCTGTCAAACGCAAAGTACAAGAAGCATACCGTTATATGTCCGAAGTCTACTACAAGACCTATCGTTTCGACGAAGCCGGAGAAATGCTGGAAGAATATATCAACCTGCTGGCAAAGAAAAAGCAGGATCCGCAATCGTTCGAAACCAGGCTCGACTTGGCAAACAATGCACAACGCATGATGGAAAAGGTGGAAGATGTTCAGATCATAGATAGCTTGGTCGTGGACAAAGACGATTTCCTTTCCGCCTATATCCTAAGCGAAGAAAGCGGCACACTCGATTCCTACAAAGATTTTTTCCAGACAAACGAGCCAGTGAGCTCGACCGTCTACAAGAACCAGAAAGGCGACAAGATTTACTATGCTCATTCGACAGACGGCGACCGTTATTGCCTTTTTACCCAGTCCATGCTTATGGACGAATGGGGGGACGAGAAACAATTACCGATGAACATCAACAGCAATGACGATGACAACTACCCGTTCGTCCTTTCCGATGGCGCCACGATCTATTATTCTTCCAAAGGGAACGGTTCGATTGGCGGTTATGACCTCTTCGTCACCCGCTACAACATCAATTCCGACACTTATCTGGCTCCAGAGCAGTTGGGCATGCCGTTCAATTCGCCCTACAATGATTATATGATGGTCTTCGATGAAGTGAAAGGATTGGGATGGTTTGTATCCGATCGTTTCCAGCCGGAAGGAAAAGCCTGTGTCTATCTCTTCATCCCGAATCCAGAGCATAAACGGGTGGAGAGCGAAGACATAGAAGTGAAACGCGCCCGTGCAGCGATCACTGCTATCCGAGATTCCTGGAAAGAAAGTTCCGACTATGCCGACCTGATTCGTCTGTCGCACACAGAAATACCTTATGGAGAGAAAAAGATCGAAAAGGATTTTGAATTTATCATCGGTAATAATATTGTCTATTACAAACTGGATGACATCAATAGCCCCGAAGCTAAGGGCTACTACGAAAAGGTGGTTGCCTTGAACAAACAGATCAAAGAGCTGAATGAAAAACTCGACGGCCTGCGCGTCTCTTACGCCGAAGGCAACAAGGCCCGCAAAGAGCAACTGAAGCCAACCATCCTGCAAGCAGAAGAGCAACTGAACGCCTTGTTGGAACAGCCCGGCGAGTTGGAGAAGAAAGCTCGTAATGCCGAAATCAATTATCTGAAAAACAAACGATAAAACAAGGCTCTATGATATTCGAAATGCTTATTATCGCCTTCCTAATGGTTGTAGCCATTGTGCTTATCCTGCTGGAAATATTTATGTTACCGGGTATCACAGTTGCCGGTGTCGGAGGATTCCTTTTTGCTGCCGGCGGCCTGTTCTATGCCTATTCGGTCAGTACGCCGATCGGCAATGTAACATTGGCGGTATCATCGCTTGTGTTCGCGGCCTCTTTCATCTGGTTGTTGCGTTCCAAATCCTTCAACCGGGTGGCTTTGAAAACCGACATCGATTCCAAGCTGGTATCCAGCCGCGACTTGGGAATCGTGCCGGGCGACGAAGGGTTGACACTTTCACGCCTCGCCCCAATCGGGAAGGCCCGCATTAACGGGATCACCGTAGAAGCCAAATCGATGGACGAGCTGATTGATGAAAACACGCCGGTCGAGGTAATACGCGTCGATGGCTACAATGTAATCGTGAAAATTAAAAATTGAAAAATAAATCATAATTCATAAATCATAATTCTACTCACATGGAAATGACCTTTGTACCTCTCGCCCTTTTGGGAGCAGCGATATTGCTGCTGGTAATTTTCTTTTATTATGTGCCGTTCCTTCTGTGGATCTCGGCAAAAGTTTCAGGTGTCAACATCTCGCTGATACAGCTCTTCCTGATGCGTATCCGTAACGTGCCGCCTTATGTCATCACCCGCGCCATGATCGAAGCCCACAAAGCAGGTCTGAAAACGCTGACCCGTGACGAATTGGAAGCACACTACCTGGCAGGCGGACATGTCGAAAAGGTTGTCCATGCCCTCGTTTCCGCATCGAAAGCGAATATTGACCTCCCTTTCCAGATGGCAACCGCTATCGACCTGGCAGGACGTGATGTATTTGAAGCCGTGCAAATGTCGGTCAACCCGAAAGTCATCGACACACCTCCCGTTACAGCCGTTGCCAAAGACGGTATCCAGCTGATCGCCAAAGCACGTGTGACGGTTCGTGCCAACATCAAGCAATTAGTCGGAGGTGCCGGCGAAGAAACGATTCTGGCCCGTGTCGGCGAAGGCATCGTATCCTCTATCGGTTCGTCTGAAAATCATAAAAGCGTGCTGGAAAATCCGGATTCCATCTCCAAGCTGGTTCTCCGTAAAGGTCTGGATGCAGGGACTGCATTTGAAATCTTGTCCATCGACATCGCTGATATCGACATAGGCAAGAACATCGGAGCTTATCTGCAAATGGACCAGGCTCAAGCCGACAAGAATATCGCCCAAGCAAAAGCTGAAGAACGCCGTGCCATGGCCGTTGCCGTCGAACAGGAGATGAAAGCCAAAGCACAGGAAGCCCGTGCGAAGGTTATCGAAGCCGAAGCCGAAGTTCCCAAGGCCATGGCTGAAGCTTTCCGTAATGGCAATTTGGGTATCATGGACTATTATAAGATGAAGAATATCGAAGCAGATACCAGCATGCGTGAGGCAATCGCCAAACCGTCAAATGCACCTTCGAAACCATTAAAAGACTAACAAGGATTTATGATTTCAGATTTATGATTTATCATCAACACATAAATCATAAATCTGAAATCATAAACCTAAAATCATAAACCTGAAATCAAATGATCGCACCTTCCGAACTTATCATTAATCCCGATGGCAGTTGCTTTCACCTGCATCTGAAACCGGAACAGCTCGCCGACAAGATCATCATGGTCGGCGACCCCGATCGCGTAAACACCGTCGCTTCCTACTTCGATACGAAAGAATGTGAAGTGTCGAGCCGTGAATTCCATACCATCACCGGCACTTACAAAGGGAAGCGCATCACAACACTTTCACACGGCATCGGAACCGACAATATCGACATCGTCCTGAATGAACTGGACGCTTTGGCAAACATCGACTTTGCTTCTCGTACCATCAAACCGATATTTCGGCAACTGACAATGGTACGTGTCGGCACTTCAGGAGGATTGCAACCGTTTGTTCCTGTCGGGACCTATGTGGCAGCAGGAAAATCAATCGGGTTCGACGGAGTTCTGTATTTTTATGCCGGCTCCGAGAAAGTGCGCGACAAGGCTTTCGAATCAGAACTGATGAGACAATTGAAATGGAAGCTAAGCGGCATCCAGCCCTATGTCGTTTCCGCCGATCCATCCCTGGTCAAGCAGATCACACAAGACGATATTATCCGGGGAGTGACGATTGCAGCCAACGGCTTCTACGGTCCGCAAGGCCGCAAGCTCCGCTTGCCGCTCGCCGATCCGGAACTGAACCGTAAAATAGAAGCTTTCGAGTTCAACGATAGCCGGATTACCAACTTCGAAATGGAAAGTTCGTCTCTCGCCGGACTGTCCGCCTTGATGGGACATCGTGCCATGACCGTGTGCTGCATTATTGCCGGTCGGGTGGCCCAAGACATGAATACCGAATACAAAGGTTCCATGACCGGCCTGATCGAAACGGTATTGGACCGGATCTAAAAGAAAGCTATGCATTATAGTTGCTAACCCTATGGGTTACGCAGGTTAAAGCATAGGGTTAGCAACCACAACGCATAGGGTTACAAAAAGCCTTGCCCTTTCAAGACTTTCAGTAATACGTCGGAGAAATATTCATTGTTGGCCTTCGTATAACGTACATCCGTAAATACCTGGGCCAATGTTTTCTTATCATTCTCCCGTACAAATTGTTTATTTACTTCCAACTCTTCCTTATCGTGGTATAAGGCATCGATAGAAGCTGACGTATAATCCGTATAAACCTCCTGGTGAACCACCGCTCCGAGTGGCAAGCGTTCCACCTGTTCAGGCATTCCGTCGGGATAGCCGACCGTGACTGTCACGATAGGGACAACCAAGCGTGGAAGCGACAAGGCATCGATAATCTTATCTGCGTTATAAGCCGTCGTTCCCAAATAGCAGATTCCCAATCCTTTTTCCTCTGCTGCCGTACAGAAACTTTGGGCAAACAGCATCGCATCGATAGTCGAAGCGATAAAAGTCTGGAAATTATCGAAACCGGCCACTGCATCGCGCAGCTCCGCCCATTTTACAAAACGGTTAGCATCGGCACAGAAGGTGAGCACGACCGGAGCCGCCGTAATCATCGGCTGATTGAAATGGGCAGGAGCCAACTTTTCCTTATTTGCCTTATCGCGGGTAATGACCACACTATACAGTTGCATATTCCCCGTATTGGATGCACGGGCAGCAACCTCCAGCAATTCATTCAACAAAGCATCCGGAATGTCCTGAGTCGTATATTTACGGATCGTCCGTCTGTTTTTCATATTTTCCAACATAGCTTACATATTTAGTTGATGACAAAATCAATCAATAACAAAGACCGAGTGCCCAGACAGGTATTTTGTTTCCTACACTTTTAGGCTGTCCGTGTATAGCGGCAAACGCATTTTCCACATTCTTGATACGCTCATAATCCATCAACGGATCACCGATCATGAACGTGTACTTTTCATTCACACGATAATCTCCATTATGCAAAAGCTCCACAGTCCCGCAATTAGACATCTGATCGACGAAAAACGTCTCACCCACGTAAACCCGCTCCATCTCCCGGAAAAGACTTGCCATCAGATTCGTGTTCGCCAGGAAAGAGCGATACGAACGGGCCAGTGTGCCGTCTTCTTTTCTGACTTGTAGAATGCGGAGCACCCCTATCTCTTTTATATAACCCAATAACCGGTGTATATGTGTATTATCCGCCTCATATTTGGATGTCAAAGCCTGCATGCGGGGAAATTCCGGAGCTTCTTGGGCAAGTTGAATCAGCAATTGTTTCATCTTCCGGAACATGGCATTATTCATCTGTCGAATGGCGGGAAGGTCCACATCGATCGAATCTCGCACCAAATCCTGCAAACGGAAATTGAAGGCATCCGGATCTTCCCAATAAAAAGGATAGCAACCATGTTCCAGATAATTCCGGAAAATGGGGACTATGTTTACTTCATCCATCACCTGTTGCGTCACTTCCGCATGGTTAAGCAAAAGTTCGTCCAACGGGACCGGTTTGAGATCCAACGCACCTTCATAGGACAAATATTCACGGAACGACATGGTATGTAACGTATACCAATCGCCTTTCCCGTCAAAAGGCATCTCCGTCTTCTCTCCTTCAACCAGCAAAGGTGCAGCAAACACTATCTGCATATCAGGATAATCGTCGTGTAAACACTCTATCGCCTGTACCCAGCTACCATATCGATGGACATTATCTAGAAAAAGATGCCTGCCCCCCTCTTCATAAAATTGCCTGACCGTTTCGGACAACATGCACCGTTCCTGAAACCATATATTATCGAGAGGCAAATACAGGGCTTCATGAGAATCGCCATAAGCCAATTTGATACGCTGCAACAAAAGCGTTGTTTTTCCCACCCCTTTCGCTCCAAAGATACCGATCAGCCTCCTGTCCCACTTGACCTGTCGGGATAAGTAACGCTGGAAACCCAGATTTACGCCTTTAAGTAACTGCTCATGGTTTAACCAAAACATGTCCATAGTATAACTGATTTGACACAAAAATAATATATAAAAGCCAATCTACAAAACCAACAACTTACAGGAAGAATAGTTTTTTTCGTACCTTTGTCCCTATAAAAACCAATAAACAAATGGAAACGTCTAAAGTTTACTTTACCAATCTCCGTACGACCCCGTCCAGTAACTTGTTGGACAAGATGGAACGTCTCGTAAAACGTGCGGGCATAGCAAACATTGATTTCCAGAATCAGTTTGTAGCGATCAAGATCCACTTCGGCGAACCTGGTAACCTGGCCTTTATCCGGCCAAACTATGCAGCCCGGATGGCCACGTTGCTTCGCAACTTAGGGGCGAAGCCTTTCCTGACAGATTGCAACACCTTGTACTCAGGCCGTCGCGCCAATGCAGTAGACCATTTGGAAAGTGCAATGGAAAACGGTTTCAACCCCATTTCCGCCAAATGCGACGTGATTATCGCCGACGGCCTGAAAGGGACCGAATACCGTGAAATCGAAATCGACGGTGAATATTGTAAAGCTCCCAAAATCGGTTCCGCTATTGCCGATGCAGATATCATTATTTCTATGAACCACTTCAAAGGACACGAGCAGACCGGATTCGGCGGCGCTTTGAAGAACCTCGGCATGGGATGCGCCAGCGTAGGTGGAAAACTTGAACTTCACTCGGCATCACAACCCAGAATCGACATCGAAAGTTGCAAGGGTTGCAATATATGCGTCAAGCATTGCCGCCACGATGCCATTCATTTGAACGCTTCCCATAAAGCAGAAATCGACTACGGAAAATGTGTCGGTTGTGGCCAGTGCGTAGCTCTTTGCCAATACGACGGAGCCGTCATGGGTGAAGGCGACACGTCTGAACGTTTAAACTACAAGATCGCCGAATATACCAAAGCTGTCTTGTCCGGCAAGCCGAATTTCCACATCAGCTTTATCATGAATGTCTCACCTGAATGTGATTGTTGGAACCACAATGATGCAGCGATTGTGCCAGATCTGGGCATCGCCGCTTCTTTTGATCCGGTCGCATTAGACAAGGCTTGTGCCGATATGGTGATCAAGGCCCCGATCCTGGAGACTGGTAACCGCCTTTCAGACGCTCCGCATCACGAACATCTGGAAGGTTGCGACAAATTCCACCTCATGCACCCCGACACGAACTGGCAAGCAGGACTGGAACATGCTGAAAAGATTGGTCTTGGAACACAGAAATATGAATTAATAACTGTATAGACTAATGGAAGATACTATCTGCGCCGTATCAACTGCCCCCGGAGCCGGGGGGATTGCCGTCATCCGCATCTCCGGACCGGAAGCAATCGCAATCTGCAACACGATATTCGTACCGCGTACAGCAGGAAAAGGCCTGCTGTCACAGAAAGCCTATACACTGCGTTACGGTAGTATCAGGCGTGGTGAAGAGCTCATAGACGAGGTGCTGATCGCCCTTTTCCGCGCACCTCATTCTTTTACCGGCGAAGACACAGTAGAAATTACCTGCCACGGTTCCGTCTACATCCAGCAACAAATCATGCAACTTTTGATTGAAAGAGGTTGCCGCTCCGCCCTCCCCGGCGAATATACGCAACGTGCTTTCATGAACGGCAAGATGGACCTGAGCCAAGCCGAGGCGGTCGCTGACTTGATCGCCTCGACCTCAGCCGGTCAACACCGCTTGGCATTAAACCAGATGCGCGGTGGTTTCAGCCATGAATTAAAGAACTTGCGCGAACAACTTTTGCATATCACTTCTTTGATGGAACTGGAACTGGATTTCAGCGACCACGAGGAGTTGGAGTTCGCCGACCGTAGCGAACTCAGCACATTGGCGGCCCATATCGAAACAGTCATATCGCGTCTGGCCAACTCTTTCAGTGTAGGAAACGCGATCAAGAATGGCATTCCTGTAGCGATCATAGGTGAGACAAATGCCGGAAAATCGACTCTACTGAACGTCCTGCTGAATGAAGACAAAGCGATTGTCAGCGACATCCACGGTACAACCCGTGACGTCATCGAAGACACGATCAACATCGGAGGGATCACTTTCCGTTTCATCGACACCGCCGGCATCCGCGAAACGCACGATGCGATCGAAAGTATCGGTATCGAACGGACCTTCCAGAAGCTTGACCAAGCAGACATTGTCCTTTGGATGATAGATGCAGCCGATGCTTCTTTGCAGATCGCCCAATTATCCGAAAAGATACTACCTCGCTCGGAAGGTAAACAGCTGATCCTCGTTTTCAACAAAGCCGACCTGCTCACCGATCGCCAGTTTAAACCGACCGACCTTCCCGAAAACGTGCAATCGATCTTCATCTCGGCTAAGAAAAGAGAGCATATCGACAAGTTGCAGGATCTTCTGATCCAAGCTGCTCATATTCCCTCTTTGTCCTCAAACGACGTCATCGTCACTAATATCCGTCATTACGAAGCCCTAACCCACGCCCTCGAATCCATCCACCGTGTCCAGGAAGGTTTATCCGCCAATCTTTCCGGAGATTTCATCTCCCAAGACTTAAGAGAATGTATCTTCCACCTCTCAGATATCGTCGGAGAAGTCACTACAGACCAGGTATTAGGGAATATATTTGAGAGGTTTTGCATCGGTAAATAGACATTCTGTGTGGGAAAATAAATATAAGAAAAGAAAAGCATAAAAAGAGCAAATATAAAACCATAAACAGCACATTATCAGTAATTTAATTTAAGAAATTCATTTTCTTATTTTTATTGTATTTTCTGTGAGATTCTATATATTTTCTGTATTTTTGTCCCTGGTTTGTACCCCGTATTTAAATCAAGGGACAAAAAACAGTCCCTTGAGGGACAAATTTAATTCTATTAATAATTACTTTAACAGAAGATATTATGGCAAAAAAATCTAGCGAACAGAAAGAGCCCGTAAAGCTTCGAGAGAAACCATTGGCTAACGGAAGTAGAAGTTTGTATCTTGACATATACCGAAATGGCAAGAGACATAAGGAGTATTTGAAACTTTATCTTTTCGACGCCAAAACTCCTGCAGAAAAAGAGCAGAACCGTCAAACATTAGCAACTGCTCAAGCCGTTAAAGCTAAACGAACTATTGAACTTCAAAACGGAGAGTATTCATTTACTAAACAGTTTAAAGAGAATACTCCTTTTCTCGAATACTACCGCAACATGGTTGAAGAAAGACGTAAGAACCCAGAGTCTCAAGGTAATTGGGGAAATTGGCGTAGTTGCCTCCGATACCTTGAAATATATTGTGATGAGACGACAACATTTCGTGATGTTACTCCAGAGTTTATTTTGGGTTTCAAATCTTTCTTGGAAAATGTCGAAAAAGATATATATAAAAGAACTACAGGTGTACGCCGTGAGCGCGATACCTTTCAGGGATTATCCCAAAATTCAAAAGTTTCATATTTCAACAAGTTGCGTGCTTGCATTAATCATGCTTTTGATGAAAGGATTATTGCTGTAAATCCACTCCGTGGTATTGAAGGTTTCAAAGCGGCAGAAAGTAAACGTGATTACCTAACATTGGAAGAAGTAAGGATTTTGGCCAAGACATCTTGCCGTTTTCCTGTATTAAAAAGAGCTTTTCTGTTTTCATGTCTTACGGGGCTACGCAAAAGTGACATTCAGAAACTGACATGGAGCGAAGTGGAAAAGTTTGGTGATTTCACACGAATTATTTTCAGGCAAAAGAAAACAGGGGGACAGGAATATCTTGATATCAGTCCTCAAGCTGAGAAGTATATGGGTGAACGTGGAAAACCTGAAGATAATGTCTTTAGTGGATTCACATACGGCTCATGGACATCCGTTGAATTGAAGCGCTGGGCATGGGAAGCAGGAATCCAAAAAGATTTAACTTTTCATTGTGGAAGGCATACTTTTGCTGTACTGATGCTTGATTTAGGAACTGACATATATACTGTATCAAAATTACTTGGCCATAGAGAAATTTCTACTACACAAATTTATGCTAAAGTATTGGATAAAAACAAACAAAATGCTGTATCTCTTATCCCGGATATAGACATACCTATTGATCATGAATAAGCAAAATATAGTTATCAAAATTGCCAAGATCACCCGTTTGACAGGTGAAATCAAATATTACATTGATGTTAACGGATTTGTTGACCTTGACCTCTTTGTACCAGATATAATGTATCTTGATTCATGGATGGAAGAAATATATGCTTATGTTCTGACAGATAAATCACAGAGGCTGGAAAAATTAATAACCAATATAGGATTTAATGATGCCATAGAGAAATACATTCAAAATCATAGAAATGAAATTAAACCATCTATACTTGAAGTATTAGAAAATTACTTTTTTACTTCAAGAGAGCTATTTACACTTTGCGAAGAAAACAGTATTGAACGTAAAGGTAAATACATAAATCTTATTGAACCATTGGCAAAAGCACAAATCGCCGAGCTTTTGGATAGAGCCATTGGCGCAGGTATATTAGACAAGTATTATCAACCTGTACCTGGAGTCAAACTACTGCATCTTAAAATCATTGCTTATGCCATATCATTTATATGTAAATTAAAGCATCCTTATGCCCTATTTGAGAAACAATGGAGACGAAAGGAAGCTCTGAGAATAAGCACATGTAAAATTCCTAAATTCAGAACTGAAGAGTATGAATTGACAAAGTCTCTTTATCCAGAAGTAGATTTTTCTGAATTGGAGCCACAGCATAAAATAACCGTATTCTATACAAACCAAGATGTGGATGACATCTACGACATGTATCAAGATCTAATTAAGTACAAATACATTGCCCCAAATACTGCATTTGACACATTCAAAGGTATAGTGGGGAAAGCGGATTTTTCAGAGCCTGTCGAATGGCTTAAGGGTCAACGACAACTTGGTTATTTCATTTATTTAGCTTTCAATAAACACAACAGTAAGGATTTATGGATTAAAGGAGAATGCTGTTTTTGTATAAAGGGCGAGTCCCCTCATAGAAATTCATTTCTATCAGGATATAGTTCTATAAAACGGGCTGGACTGATAGATAAATATGATTTTAGGCTCAAAGATATATGTAATAAATTCAACCATATAGATTCCACAGAAACATGTATAAACGGTCGTTTGATACATACCAGCAAATATGTATTTTATAGTAGCAAGTCTGAAGAGAAGAAAAGAAAAATGTTTTCTGACTTATTGTCTGGAGGGTATATATCTCCAGATACTACTTATACTATTTTTAGCGGTATTTTTGAAGAAATTGATTTCAAGCAACCTGTAGTGTGGATAAAGAAACAATGTTCGTTAATTTATTTCATTTATATGGTGTTTAAAGATGAAAACCCATACGATTTATGGGCAAAATGCGTATATTGTTTTCGTTTACAAAGCGATAAGACTATAAATAGACGAAGTCTTGACGGAAATCGAATAACACTTATGAAAACAGATAAACCTTATAATATTGAACTGAAGAGAATTGCTGAGGAGTATAACGATAATGTCAACAGTGCTGACACATCTATGAATATAGTTGCTGATGCACATATTATTAACACTTAAAACATTTAAAAAAAATGACAAAGATTAATGCTTTGCACCTCTCTCTTTTTGAAAAGACTGATGCGTGGTTCAAAATGGATACCTGCGCATACCGGTAAAGATGGGTTATTCCGGTTGGTCAGACTCGCCCACAGTATCTACACAAAAGAAGTGGTAACTCGAATAAAGAGTTATCATAGATTTGTTACTGATTTCATAAACTCGACACAGTATCATGATGAAAATGATGCATGGAGCAAGAATGAGCATCAGAAGAATTACCGCACCATTGCAGAACTTCTGACTAATCACGAAAAAATAGTACGCAGGCATTTTGACTGTGATGTGTTAAACGAACAGACAATCACCAATCTTCTTGGTGAATTTTATACATATGATTTACATGAATTGAAAGTTACTGATGTTTCCTTGACAAGATCCACGAATTCTCAGGACTGCAATATAATTTCTTTAACTGACAATAATACTCTTGATCTCATTGTGCGTCTTGCCAATGAGGTTAATTTATTTACAGAGGTTTTGAATGTAGGAGAAATCATCAGGAAATATCAAAATAATGATTTTATACCTATTATATCAAGCAATAATACTCGACTTGTATTAGTACTTGACAGACTAGCCTATCACAATATTATACCATATAATTGGCAATCATTGATTGAGCGTAAAAAACTAATATTAAGTTCTTCTGGCAATAAATTCCTGGACAAGCATAATATGGCATCTACACTCAACCGTGTAAAAGATATGCCATTGAGCCCGCAGTATAAGAGATTACTGTCAATAGTCGACCAGTACATACAGCAAATCAAAGACAGGTAAAACAAGCAAAAGCAATAGAATATGTTGATACTTGTATTGAGAATAATATTGAGACTCAATAGTATCAACATTCTGGTGTATCCATAGCATTTAACTTTGCCCTCCGTAATCGATTACAACGGAGGGCAAAACCTTTTAATGTCAAACGCTAAATTCAATCAAATGAAACATCGAGAAACAATGTACGGCAATAAAAGAATCTCTGACTGCATGAAACAGATTGACAATTTGATTCTATGTATGACGAAAGAGAAACCGTTGGAACGTATCAGAGCGTTAGAGCAGAAGATTAATGAGGTAGAAAAAATCAGCAATCTTGAAGACGTCATTAATCAGATTAAAAAAGAACTATGGTCAACAAAAGAAGTTCTATCATCATCGGAAGTTTGTGCTTTTCTGGGTATCTCTGAAAGCTATTTGTATAGGCTTACTTCATTGAAGCAGATTCCTCATTACAAGCCCAATGGTAAAATGATCTTTTTCAACCGTAAAGAAATATGCGAATGGATATTAAGAAATCCAGCAAAGGTAGTTGAAAGTTCACCAACAATAAATAAGATTGCATTATGACAAAAAAAGAATTAGAAATATTGTTATCCCGAGTTGAAGGAATTAAGTCACTCCTTGAGAGTAATTCACTTGAACAATTCCAGCAGGAGGTATTAAAAGTGGAGAATTATCTCAAACGATTCGGTTCGCTTGCCGAATTACTATCTCATCTTGAAAAGCTTGAGAATATGGCGTACGCAGCGAAAGATTTTCTGAGCATAGATGAAGTAGCCACCTATCTAAATATATCAAAAAGTTCAGTATATAAGATAACTTCTTCCAAAGAGCTAACTGTATATAAGCCAAATGGCAAAAACATTTTCATTCTTCGTTCTGATTTGAATGATTGGATTAAACGTAATCCTTGTCTTTCAAATGATGAGCTTGAAAAACAGGCTAATATCGTAGCATATAATCTGGAAAGATCCAATAAACAAAAGCGAAACAACAAGAACAACAAGTTATGAAAAATGATTTGATCATGTCCAATAATCTAAGGATTGATGAAGAGAAATATAAATCAATCCTGAAATACATCAGACTCAATGTAACTGAGAAATATGACTTCCCCCAGGAAATAGTACAGATTGACGGAATTACTATAGCTACACTGGGAAACTTCAGCGCATCTACCGGGAAGCCCAAAAGTAAGAAGACATTCAATGTTAGCGCCATTGTTGCTTCTGCCCTATCGGGAAAGGAAGTTCTGAAATATAAGGCAAATCTGCCTGAATGTAAAAATAAGATTCTTTACATTGATACCGAACAAAGCAAATGTCACTGCCATAAGGTATTACACAGAATCCTATCTCTTGCCGGATTGCCTACCGACCAGGAAAATGACAGGATTGAGTTCTTCGTTCTTCGTGAATATACCCCTGACCAGCGCAGGGATATAATACGATGGGCGCTACATGAAGAGAACAACATAGGCCTTGTCGTGATTGATGGTATAAGGGATCTTATACATGATATCAACAGTCCGAGCGAGTCGCTTGATATCATAAACGAACTTATGAGATGGTCAAGCTATTACGAACTGCACATCCACACTGTGCTGCACCTTAACAAAGGGGATGACAATACACGAGGCCATGTGGGGACTGAATTGAACAACAAGGCTGAAACAGTTCTTCAAATCTCGAAGAATATGGAGAACGGAAACATTAGTGAAGTAAGAGCCATGCATATAAGGGACAAGGAATTTACTCCTTTTGCATTTGAAATTGGAAAAGATTCACTGCCTCACCTTGTAAGCGACTACCAGTTCAAGATGAACAAAAGGGACAAATTGACATCGTATGTGGATATGACCGAACAACAACACCGCAGCGCTCTTGAAATTACATTCCAGAACGGGCCTGTAGTCGGATATCAGGCATTACTGGATGCTCTTAAAAAAGGATATGACAGCATCGGGTATGCCCGTGGGCGGAACACACTTGTAAACCTCTGCAAATTCCTCCTCCAGCATGAAGCAATCTTGAAGGACGGCAGAGGGTATTCATTCAATGAGAAATTCAACATCTGAACCGGGTTGGTTTAGTTTGCGGGTATATATAACAGAACTGTACCAAACAATGATTTGACTATGAACATATCAGATGCTAAACAGATTCGACTTGTGGAATTTCTCCGCAAGCTCGGTTTTTCACCTGTAAAAAGGCGAAATTACCAATACTGGTACATTGCCCCCTATCGAGAGGAGAAAACAGCTTCTTTTAAAGTTAATGACCAGCTAAATGAATGGTATGATTTTGGAATATCCGAAGGTGGCAGTATTATAGAACTGGGTATGAAGATTTATAATACACACAATATCAGTGACGTACTTCGAAAGATTGATGAAGTAACGAAAGGATTACCTTCATACCAATACAGAACAACCTCAGTTAATACGGCTGACATGGAGGAAGTCATTCAGGAGTTAAAAGTCCTGCCACTGACAAATCACGCTTTGTTGTCCTATGTCGCATCAAGGAATATAGATACAGAGCTGGCAAAGCATCATTGTGTGGAAATACATTATAATCTGCGTCGTCGGCACTATTTTTCAATAGCATTCCGAAATAAGTCTGGAGGTTTTGAGGTCAGGAATCCATATTTCAAGGGCTGCATAATGGGTAAAGACATATCGCATATTCTGTACGAGCAGTCAATCATCCAAAAACATGTTTGTGTTTTCGAAGGTTTTATGGACTTCCTATCCTATCTTACGCTGAAAAAGGAATGTGATACGATTGTGTGTGTGCATCCTCCGTGTGATTATATAATAATGAATTCTGTAAACAATCTGAAGAAGACTCTTTATACACTAGAATCCTATGAGTACATTCATTGTTATCTTGACAATGATCTTGCTGGAATAAAAACGGTAGAAACATTCTGTGGACTCTTCGGAATGAAAGTGGTTAATGAAGCCATTCGCTATTCAGAATACAAAGACTTGAACGATTATCTGAAGAAGAAAAAATGCTGAAGCATTGATTCACTCTATATCCTACATGAAAAGCTCTCCTTCGGAGGGCTTTTTTCGTATTAAAAATGTCTCAGAAAGCATATTTAGAGTATGATTTAGAGTATGATTGTTGCTTTTTACCGTATTATTTCCCTAAAATCATCAATTTACAGCAAAAATATTTCTGAAAATGAAATCTAATATCTTCCTTTGTGAAATCATACTATATAATACTTTAATATAATACTTTATAAATATGAAATCATACTTTATTTTCGCCATTTTCCTAACGATAGCCTACATCATCTATTATGTTGTAATCATCACACAGGAACTGTATGGCAAGAAAAAGGACGGAAAGCCGGAGGAAGAGGTATTTAATATTGACGCCGATGAAGAAGAAGAGGAAAGCATCAGTGTGACGGAAAGCGATACAGGCTTCAACGTAGGCAGTGAACAGTATGAAACGGAGTATCATGATTCTGCAGCCAATGAAGAAGCACCTGAGCCAGCCCCTCCAGAAGAAACTGCCGCCATGAGACTTGCACGCATGAAGGCGAAAGCAGAGGAACGCATGGAAGAGACGGAGCCATACCTGTCAGATACCTATTCTGCAGAAGACATGTACAAGGCCATGGTATCCGGCGGCCATCTGGAGAACCGACCGGCAATGGTCTGGAACCCATTGAAAGACAAACTGTAACACAATACAATGCAACAAACGAGAAAACTACTATGTACTTTATTCCTGACGATGCCCTATTACGCCTTCGCCAAATGCGGAAGCGTGAACTACAGTTGGGGTGCCGATTCACTGGCCACGATGCACGACTATGTGGTGACGATGATGCTGTATGTACTATATGTATGCTATGCCATTGCTTCAGTCCTTGCAATCGTGTCCGCGCTCCAGATCTACATTAAGATGAATACCGGAGAGGACGGAATCACCAAGTCCATCACTTCACTGGTTGGAGCGTGTCTTTTCATAATCGGTGCATCGGTTGTATTCCCGGCATTCTTCGGTTATCGGATCTGAACAGATTATTCAGAAAACTGAACTGTAACACAAACACAAGTATTCACCAAAAAGCTAAACAAGTATGTTCAAAAGAGTAAAAGGATTTTTCAAGGAAATGACATCAGCTACCTTAATTAAAGTACAGATGCTGATAATTGTACTGACATGCAGTGTATGTCCGATGATGGCACAGAATACGGCCGGAGACTATACTGCGGGAACCAATGCCCTGTCCACTGTGGCAGAGGAAATCGCAAAGTACGTGCCTATCATGGTAAAACTGTGCTATGCGATAGCCGGTGTAGTAGCTATAGTCGGTGCTATCAGCGTCTATATTGCCATGAACAATGAAGAACAGGATGTCAAGAAGAAGATTATGATGGTAGTGGGGGCCTGTATCTTCCTGATAGCTGCAGCCCAGGCACTTCCATTGTTTTTCGGTATCGGTGCGTAACGCAGAAAGAGACATGAAAAGAGAAGAGACACGCTATCCTGACTATCCGCTGTTCAAAGGACTGCAAAGGCCTCTTGAACTAATGGGCATACAGGGACGCTACATCTATTGGGCGGCTGGTGCGGCTGGTGGAGCCATTGTGGGCTTCATTGTCGCCTACTGCCTATTCGGCTTCATAGCTGGTCTTATCATGCTCTCTGCGGTACTGTCCACGGGAATCTCACTGATTATCATCAAACAGAGACACGGCCTGCACTCCAAGCGTATCGACCGCGGAGTGTTCGTGTATGCCTGTTCGAAGAAAAAGTAACAGAACTAAAATGAACCATCATGAATCATGTGTAGCCTTATTGAATGTTGAACATGGGTGGGTTCGCCTTCTTAGGGGGCGGACCTGCCCTTATTTGATTGAAACCGAACATATATGACATTATATATAATTATAATCTTCATCGCCCTTTGTACCGGTATGGCCATATCGGTATATGCTTTCGGTACCGGAGGGAAACGCAAGCGCATATTCCAGGACATCTACTTCACCGTGGAGGAAGTGAACGGCGTGGGTGTGGTATATACCAAGACGGGCGAATACTCCGCTATTCTGAAAATGGAGAATCCGGTAGAGAAGTATTCGGCCAACACAGACGGATACTATGAATATACGCACCTCTTTTCCGCCCTGGCCCAGACTCTGGGTGAAGGATATGCGATTCACAAGCAGGATATATTTGTAAGAAAGCAGTTTGAGCCGGACAGCAATGAGCGCAAGGAGTTTCTTTCTGAATCCTATTTCAGATATTTCAAAGGCAGAAACTACACGGACAGCACATGCTATCTGACCATCACACAGGAATCAAAGAAAAGCAGGCTTTTATCCTATGACAACAAGAAATGGCGGGATTTCCTAGTAAAGATACGCAAGGTACATGACCAGCTTCACGATGCAGGGATACAAGTCTCATTCCTGAATAAGGCAGATGCGAACCGCTATGTGGACCGCTTCTTCTCGATGGATTTCAAGAACAGAACGACATCTATGTCGAACATCAAGGCGGACGACGAGATGTTGGCGATGGGCGACAAACGCTGCAAGGTGTACAGTCTGGTGGACGTGGACTGTGTGAATCTGCCTTCGCTTATACGTCCCTACATGAAAATGGAGGTGAATAACAGTGAAATGCCGGTTGACCTGCTGTCTGCGATTGACAGTATACCGGAAGCTGAAACGGTAGTGTATAACCAAATAATCTTCATGCCCAACCAAAAACGTGAGCTTGCAATGCTTGATAAGAAAAAGAACCGCCATGCGAGCATTCCGAATCCGGGCAACCAGATGGCCGTAGAGGACATCAAGCGTGTACAGGAAGTAATAGCGAGGGAAAGCAGACAATTGGTCTATGCCCACTACAACCTGATAGTGTCCGTGGCATCTGACACCGACATACAGAAATGTACAAACCATCTGGAAAACTGCTTCTCACGACTGGGAATACATATCAGCAAAAGAGCCTACAACCAGCTAGAACTGTTCGTCAGCTCCTTTCCTGGTAACAGCTACAGTCTGAACGAAGATTACGACCGATTCCTTACACTCAGTGATGCTGCAGTATGCCTTATGTACAAGGAGCATATCCAACACAGCGAAGACAGTCCGCTGAAGATCTACTATACAGACCGTCAGGGCGTACCCGTTGCCATAGACATTACGGGAAAAGAGGGAAAGAACAAGCTGACTGACAATTCCAACTTCTTCTGTCTCGGTCCGTCGGGCAGCGGAAAAAGTTTCCACATCAACAGTGTGGTGCGACAGCTTCACGAACAGGGAACGGATGTGGTGATGGTAGATACGGGTAACTCCTATGAGGGACTTTGTGAATACCTCGGAGGAAAGTACATCAGCTATACGGAGGAAAAGCCGATTACGATGAATCCGTTCAATATTACGCAGGCAGAGCTGAACATCGAGAAAATAGACTTCCTGAAGAACCTGATACTGCTGATATGGAAAGGATCTGACGCACAAGTATCAGAGCTGGAATTCAGAATTGTGGAACAGATGGTGACTGACTACTATGATGCCTATTTTCATGGATTTGAAGGGTATGATCCTGTACAGAGAGAAACCCTTAGAAAGACACTGACTGCATACGAAAAGCGCAGGAACTCTGGCAATACGGAAGACCAGTCTTTACTTGAAAAAAAGGTAGAAGAACGGATCTCCCTGCTGGAGAAACGGCGCAAGGCATTGAAGGTAACTTCACTCTCGTTCAATACATTCTATGAATATTCGTGTGAACGACTGGAACTTATCTGTCTTGAGAACAACATATCTGGAATAGACTATGACAGGTACATATACATGATACAACCCTTCTACAAGGGAGGTACTTACGACAAAATTCTGAACGAGAATGTGGACACCACACTGTTTTCGGAAACCTTCATCGTATTTGAAGTGGATGCCATCAAGGAAAACAAGAAACTGTTCCCCATCGTGACACTCATTATCATGGACGTGTTCCTTCAGAAGATGCGTATCAAGAAGAACCGCAAGGTGCTAATTATTGAGGAAGCATGGAAGGCCATTGCCAGTCCGCTGATGGCAGAATACATCAAGTTTATGTACAAAACAGCAAGAAAATTCTGGGCGAGCGTAGGTGTGGTGACCCAGGAGATACAGGACATTATCGGTAGCGAAATCGTGAAGGAGGCCATCATCAACAACTCTGACGTAGTGATGCTTCTGGACCAAAGCAAATTCCGAGAGCGATTTGACAGCATCCAAACCATCCTCGGCCTGACGGATGTGGACTGCAAGAAGATATTCACAATTAACCGTCTCGAAAACAAGGACGGCCGAAGCTACTTCAGAGAGGTCTTCATCCGCAGAGGAACAACAAGCGGTGTGTATGGTGTGGAGGAGCCCCATGAATGCTATATGACCTATACGACAGAGCGTGCCGAAAAGGAAGCCTTGAAACTCTACAAGAAGGAATTATGCTGCAACCATCAGGATGCTATCGAAGCCTATTGCCGTGACTGGAATGCCAGCGGTATCAACAAGTCTCTTCCTTTTGCAAAGAAAGTGAATGAAGCAGGAAAAGTATTGAATCTCAAACCATCAAAAAAACAATAAGACAATGGAAAAAATTGACATCAGTAAAAGCGTGAAGTCGATAGACTTTGGGAAGCAGTATGGAGTTCGCGTTCAAAGGATATTTCAGACAAATGGGATATTCACAGTCAGAGACCTTTGCAGACAAAGCAAACAAGAGCTGGTGCATATCCGATATTTTAGTGAAAGAAGTATCTCAATGATTGAAGAAGTTCTGGGAAAATATGCATTACAGTTAGGTATGACAAACAAGGAACTGGACGAATATGCCGGTATTGACTTTCAAGAGAGCGGAAATCTATCAAACATTCCCATAGAAAAAGATACAGAAGCCGACAAATGGGAAGAACGAAGATATGAGATTGCCAAAGAGCTTTTTGTTCACCAGCATTTGTCAGCATATAATGCTGTAACAGAAGCGGACAGTCTTATTAAATATCTTAAAAACATGCCCAATAGTAACTGATAGTCCATGAAACATTCCATGTCAATGAAAAGAATAAATGTAAAGAAGTATATCTCAAACACATACATTCCAATAGGCTCATATATGGTTATCCAAAAGGCATTGATTCAGGCGGGTATTGTTACCATAGAGGATTTGTGTAGGAAAACCGAGGAAGAGCTTTCAAGTATTCCTTTTATCAAAGGAAAGAACCTGCAGGCCATAAAGGATATGCTTGCCGAAAAAGGTCTGCATATCGGCATGAGTCAAGAGGAAATCAACGTGTATGATACCATTTATTGGAGTAACCTATAGTAAAAACAATCGTAAATGAAACACCTGTCACTTATCATAACAATACTACTGCTGGCTGTCACCCGACCCGTACATGCCCAGTATTACAGCGTGAACTACGACGCACGTACCGTAGCTGCCATGGCGGCCGCATTCGGTACGGAAGCCATAGCGGAGGGCTATTACGGTGAACAGGTGGACAATATTCTGAAGCACTACAACGCCGCGGAAGTGGCCGCTGCCGGAATATTTGCGTCGAAATTTCTTCAACACAAGGCTTTTACAGACCTGGGAATATGGTGCAGCAGTACGGAAAACTACTATTACCGCCGTATCTACCGCATGGTGGCAGAAAAAATCATGCCCAAAATTGTGGTTGTAGCCAAACAGATGCTCCATTCGCCACAAACGGCCATCTACTGGGGCAGCTATCTGATGAAGGTATGCGACGACACGAAAAACCTGTGTATGCAGTTTGAGAGCATCGTGACCAACAGTTCACTGACCTTTTCGGACATCACTTTCCTGAAAATCAGCGAGGAAATAGCTCCGCTTCTGAGACTGTCGGAAATTGGTAACATTGACTGGCAGCGTATGCTCGACGATCTGGCCAGTGTCCCGGGTAACTTCACCAAGGAAAACCTGCGTCAGGATATAGACAACCTGTACAATCTGGGAGTGGGACTTGCCACAGCCGGTACAGCCAATCTGGGAGAAGCCCTGCTGCAGGAAAGTTCGTTTCACAACCTGATGAACGGAAAGGTGGAGGAAATCTTCAACCTATACGACCATTACGGCGGACTGATGGAACGCGCCGAACAGGATGCCGGCGGACTGCTGGTTGATATGGTGGGCGGTCCGGACAACGTGGCCGGTCTCTTTGACATCAGCAACTATAACCTTACCCAGTGGATATCAGACTATCTGGATGAAACGGCCGGCACCTATTATACCCAGCGTTGGTATATAGCCCGCCGCGACCAGGGAAGCACCGTACTGTGTGACTACTATCCTCCCACAGACGACAACAGCATCCTCAAAGGTGGTGAATGGATACGCTTTGCCACCACGGATGCCGGATTCTACCCGGACGCTTCGCAGAGAGAACTGGCACTGGCCAACTCAGAACGATATGCGGGATGGTCGAGAGACCGTGTGGAACAGCTCAACAGGCAGAATGACGGATACAGCTACAGTATAAACTACTGGATGAAGAGCTACATTATCAGTCGTGGCGGCAAACAGACCAAGAAAGCCTATGCCTATGAGATACATGTAAAGAAAAGCTGGAACCACGAGGAAATTGTATATGAAGAAGTGTTCGACTCCTACTCGATGGACCTGAATACCTTCAAGGCACAACTGAACGCACGGCTGTCGGAGTTCAACGAAAACGAGGACGGCTATACCTATTATATAGCATCGGACGGTAGGAACTACTACCAGGCCACGGATGAAGTAAAGCTTCAGGGATGTGAGAGTGTGACCATCAGCGTAACCTGTTCGGACGGTGTAACTCTCGGGCAAGGAAGCACTCAGTACAAATGCAGAAAATGCGGCAGCTCTCCAAACGCACACACAAAAGAATGTGCCATGCAGACCTCGGTGACGGACGACGAGTTGGATCTCTCGGAACTGGACGGCATGATTCAGGAAGCGCAAAACAGGAAAGCATCGCTGGAAGCACAGATAAAGGCACTGGAGGACGAGAACACCATACTGCTGAAAAAAATTTCGGAAGCCAGTGTGGAAGAAGCTGCCGTGCTCCGCCAGCAATACAATGCGAACAAGACGCAGATAGACAAGCTGAAGGCGGAACTTTCCGAATGGGAACGGAAACTGACGGAATATGAACAAGCCAAGGCCGATGCCGCAGAGGACAATTCGGTAGCTACGGATGACTATTACCGCATCCCGGCCATCATGCAGGACTGCAAGACCACCTATGGACTCAGCTGGGAGGACAGCGGCTCATGGAATGGCTATACATTTGTCCGTAAGGCCGCCATGCCCAACATTGACGGGGTAATCACATTTCGGGCAACGGTATCCATAGCCAGAAAGCCGAAATATTTTCTCGGCATCAAGATACACCGCGCCATCGTACAGATAAGCTGGGAACTGACTTCGGAGTATACGGATACCCATGTAGCCGAAGTAATCACTCTGGATCCGGGCAGGTCCGATGCGGAAAAGACGAAGCTGGTAAATGACCGCATAGCGGAAATCGCCCGACAGCATCCGTCGTGCAAGATTACGACGGAATACATGAAAACACCTCCGCTGGAAGAGACGCCTACCGGAGAGGTATATCATCTGCTCTGGTCAAGTGACCGTCTGGAGATAGCCAGAGAAGTGGATTCGCGCATTACGAAAATATATGCAGACCTTGTATCACTGGAAAAGATGATGCACTACAAACGGAGTATCATTGACGTACTGAAGGACATCACCCCTACACTCGACTGGGACGAGGGCCGCCGCCGGACACTGGTGGAAGAATGCCATGAACGATGGGTAGAGAATGCCAGAAACCTTCCGGAAAGGACAAGCAGAAAGGAGGCAGAGCCATGAAACAATATCTGATTATCGGTCTGTTGCTGATTACCCTTCTGCCGGATGCTGCAAAAGCCCAATGGACTTTTGATATTGTATCGGTAGAAGCCTACATCAACGACCACAAGAAACAACGCAGTCTGTTACTGGCACGCAGCACGCTGGAATACAGCAACAAGCTGCTGCATGAATACAGCCGGGACGAGATAGGCAATTACAAGGAACTGAATATAGATATGGACCGTTATACCCGGGCTTTTGACGTGATTGACGTGATGTACCAGTCGCTGCGTACGGTGCTTAATGTAAAGAATACCTACACCACCGTGAGCAACCGCATAGGTGACTACAAGGACATGCTGGAAGCCTACAACAAAAAAATTCTGCAACACGGGCGCATAGATCCGTCAGACCTCCTGATAATAACCATAAACGAAAGGGCTATCCGAGACATCGCCCATGACGGAGAACAGCTATACAAGTCAGTAAGTGACCTTGTGCTATACGCCACTGGAGCAGCAGCCTGTTCAACTGCCGACCTACTGATAGTGTTGGAATCTGTGAACCGCTCGCTAGATGATATAGAACGGCACCTAAACCAGGCTTACATAGAAACCTGGAGGTACATACAAGTAAGAATCGGCTATTGGAAGTCAAAGATTTACAGAGAAAGAACAAAACAGGAAATCATTGACGGTGCCTTCGGCCGTTGGCGCGGTGCCGGTCGTCTGGATTATTAACATTAAAATGAGAAAGATATGAAACAGACATCAAGAACATTAACATTGCTTGCAGTGATAGCCGTTCAGACTATGGCGGCTCATGCCCAGTATGCGACCTACAATCATGATTCGCCCAAGCAGAATCAGATTACAGTAATGGAAACCGGTACGGGTGCCCTAACTCCCGAACTCTATTACTGGGGGCTGCACAACAAGTATAAGAAGACGGCAGCCACAAAGAACAAGCTGTCTTTCCGCACTATTGCAGGAGCCAACCTCTACGGACAGGTGGACGATGCTGAAGCAATTGATTCCACCCTGGTAAAACGTGCGGAAATAGAGGCTCTGAACGTAGCAGACCGACAGATAGACCTTGCATGGCTCGCCGAAGGAGATAAAATAAACGGACAGATGGAACGCTTCAAGCGTAATATCGACCGCATCCTGACTGCCGGTGGCACCTCTGAAGACAGAGAACGATGGACAGAATACTATCAAATCTACGAATGTGCCATAAATGCCACACGGAATGCCTATATGCCCAATGCCCAGCGAAAAAAGGAATACCTACGTATCTATGAGGATATGGTATGGCAGAACGAGATACTCATATGTTATCTGGCAAAGCGACAGAATGCTTCACTGACAAGTAAACTGCTGAATGCAAATGAAGTGGGTAGAAGCCCAGAAAAAGGAAGCATAGCCAGGGAAGCAATGAACCGATGGAACGAATCACGATTTGCCATACGAGGTTCACAGAATACAGACGGCACACAAGGCGGTAACGAAGAAGAAACAGTAAACAAATAAGAGGGAAAGGAAGAAGAAATGGCAGACGGAAACATACTATCGGACTTCGGCATCAACATCCTGGAAGAGGAAATTGATGATGTGATATTTCAGACAAACGAATTTCTTACAGATGCGACCTTCACCGGTTCGCAAGGCCCATTCTGGTGGGTTCTTCAAATGTGCATGGCACTAGCAGCCCTATTTTCACTTATAATGGCAGCAGGAATAGCCTACAAAATGATGGTAAAGCATGAGCCGCTGGACATAATGAAACTATTCAGACCTCTAGCTGTTTCCATTGTGCTGTGCTGGTGGTACCCTCCAGCCGATACGGGTATGGCCAACAGCGGGAACAGCTGGTGCTTCCTGGACTTCCTGTCCTACATACCCAACTGTATAGGTTCATACACACACGACCTTTATGAAGCGGAAGCCACACAAATATCGGACAAGTTTGCGGAAGTACAGGAACTGATTTATGTACGCGACACACTCTACACCAACCTTCAGGCTCAAGCGGATGTAGCCCATACAGGAACTTCAGACCCAGACCTGATAGAAGCAACAATGGAACAGACGGGGGTGGACGCTGTAACAGGAATGGAAAAGGATGCCGCCAAGCTGTGGTTTACCTCACTGACATCCGGTGTAATCGTAGGCATTGATAAAGTCATTATGCTAATAGCCCTGATAGTGTTCCGTATAGGATGGTGGGCGACCATATATTGCCAGCAAATCCTGCTGGGAATGCTAACCATCTTCGGACCCATACAATGGGCATTCTCTCTCCTACCGAAATGGGAAGGAGCCTGGGCCAAGTGGTTGACAAGGTATATGACAGTACACTTCTATGGAGCGATGCTTTATTTTGTGGGATTTTATGTGCTACTGCTATTTGACATCGTGCTGTGTATCCAAGTAGAGAACCTGACGGCCATAACAGCAAGCGAACAGACAATGGCAGCCTACCTGCAGAACTCTTTCTTCTCGGCAGGTTATCTGATGGCTGCAAGCATCGTAGCACTCAAGTGTCTGAACCTGGTACCTGACCTTGCAGCATGGATGATTCCTGAAGGCGACACGGCATTCTCTACCAGAAACTTTGGAGAAGGAGTTGCCCAACAAGCAAAGATGACGGCAACAGGAGCCGTAGGAGGAATAATGAGATAATGCATACTGACATATACACATACGAAGATGAGACAAAATGACAAGATAGAAAAATGGTTGGAAGACGACTCTTTCACGGACTATATGCAGAAACGCACTATAGAAATATTCAACTACATTCTGAACAATTACCCGTATGATCCGAAATATGAAGAACTGGATGAATATTTCGACCGTGATGACCGGTATGTAGTACCGCTTGTGGACTATCTGGTGTACAGGCTGCACCTAGCCAAACTGAAGAGGAACTCCAAGAAGCGCAGAGAAGGAATCTGGTGGGTGTTCGTACAGGTCATCCTGCTTGGAGAATATGTAGAATGCTTCGCAGAAGAATTTAACCGGCTTCTGCCGGAACTGAGGATAACCATCATTCCGATGCTTCATACGGAATATGTCAGGACAAAGAATAACTAAATATAATAATATGGTAATAAAGAACTTAGAGAACAAGATAAAACTGGTCGGTATAATCTGTACCGCCTTTCTCATAGGATGCATAATCATAAGCGTATCAAGTATCTGGACAGCCCGCACCATGGTGACTGATGCACAGAAAAAAGTGTATGTGCTAGACGGCAACGTCCCTATACTTGTAAACCGAACAACTATGGACGAAACACTGGACGTAGAAGCTAGAAGTCATGTTGAGATGTTCCATCACTATTTCTTTACACTGGCACCTGATGACAAGTACATCCGTTACACGATGGAAAAGGCAATGTATCTGGTAGATGAAACCGGACTGGCGCAGTACAATACACTAAAGGAAAAAGGATTTTATTCCAACATACTAGGAACAAGTGCCGTATTTTCCATTTTCTGCGACAGTATAGCCTTCAATAAGGAAAAAATGGAGTTCACCTACTACGGCAGACAGCGGATTGAACGTCGTAGCAGTATCCTGATGCGTGAACTGGTAACTGCCGGTCAGTTGAAGCGTGTGCCGAGAACTGACAACAATCCCCATGGACTGCTCATTACCAACTGGCGAACACTGCTGAACAAGGATATAGAACAGAAAACAAAGATAAACTACTAAAAAACGGAAATATGAACATAAAAGGATTCAGGCGGATGCTGTTTGGTGAAAAGATGCCTGACAAGAATGATCCGCAATACAAAGAACGCTACGAACGTGAGATAGAAGCAGGACGCAAGTTTGCCAAGGCAACCCGAATAGATGTGGCAGCAGCCAAGGTACAAAAGTTTGCCAACCTGCACAGGAATCTGTTTCTGGTTATTGTCTTTGCCTTTGTTTTAGGCGGACTGGTATGGAACATTTACCGCATCACTGTAGTGTACCGTCATCAGCCAGTACAGCACACCGCAACCGAAATGCAGGATTCCATATTGAGGGAACGGCGAAAAGCATTTTCCTTACCTTCAGGAAATAACAACAATAAAGAGGAATACACAAACCCATAAAAAAACAGTTTCAGGGAAAAACAAACACAACTATAACACGTATGAACACAAGATTTGAAAGGGCAGAAAAGGCTTCAGATGAATGGTACACCCCCAAAGAAGTGCTGGAAGCACTGGGTAAATTCGACCTTGACCCCTGTGCGGCAGTTGCTCCATTGTGGCCTACAGCTACGGTTATGTATGACAAACGTATTGACGGATTGTCTCAAAAATGGAAAGGTCGTGTATGGCTCAATCCCCCTTATTCACGTCCGCTTATAGAGCAGTTTGTGCTTCGGCTGGCAGAACATGGCAACGGGATCGCACTGCTATATAACCGATGTGACTCCAAGATGTTTCAGGACATCATCTTCAAGAAGGCTCTAGCCATGAAGTTTCTGCGCCATCGCATCCGATTCTACCGCCCAGACGGTACACGCGGTAATTCTCCCGGACGCGGAAGTATTCTTATTGCCTTTGGAAAAGACAATGCAGAAATCTTAAAAACATGTACCCTTGAAGGAAAATATGTACAAATCAATTAAAGAGAGCAATGGAACTAATAGACAGAATCAAGCAAATCAACTGGAGACAGACGAAGTTCATGCTTCCCGCCATCCTCTATATTCCGCTGATGGGCGGGTCGTACTTCATCTTCGATCTGTTTCACACGGAAAAAGCAGATGTCCCCGACAAGACGCTACAGACGACTGAATTCCTGAATCCTGAACTGCCTGACGCACAGATAAAGAATGGAGACGGAATCGGCAGCAAGTATGAGAACATGGCAAAGTCCTGGGGTAAAATACAGGACTATTCAGCAGTGGACAACATTGAACGGGAAGAACCTGAAGAAAACAAACAAACGTATGAATCACAGTACACAGACGATGACATTGCCCTGCTTGACAAACAGGAGCAGGACAAGGCTCTGGTCGAAAAAGAGACCGATACCCAAGAAAGAGAGAAAGAAGCCCTCGCAGAACTGGAAAAAGCCCTTGCGGAAGCACGGCTGAGAGGACAGGCAGTAACCGCCCCCATATTAGAGGATAGTACGGCAACCGAACAGCCGACAGACACTGCCGGGCAACCTGAAGGACATATCGACGAAGACAGCCGCACGGTAAAGGCCCCTTCGGAAACGGACAAAGCCAGCGAGGTAGTGAAGAAGGTCAAGACCACATCTGACTACTTCAATACCCTGTCAAGAGACATCCGAGAACCGAAACTCATTCAAGCCATTATAGACGAGAACATCAAAGCCGTTGATGGTTCGAGGGTAAGACTGCGCCTGCTTGACGATGTGGAGATAGACGAACACATCGTAAAACGTGGGTCTTATTTATATGCCACCATGAACGGTTTTTCTTCCGGCAGAGTGAAAGGAAGCATCAACAGCATACTTGTTGACGATGAACTGGTAAAGGTAAGCCTTTCACTCTATGATACGGACGGGCTAGAAGGACTCTATGTACCGAACAGCCAGTTCAGGGAAACCGGTAAAGATGTGGCCAGCGGAGCTGTGACCGGTAATATGAACATGAATACGGCAAGCTCAGGCAACAGCTTGACACAATGGGGTATGCAGGCCATGCAAAATGCCTACCAGAAGACAAGCAACGCCATCGGGAAGGCTATAAAAAAGAATAAGGTGAAGTTGAAGTACGGAACTTTCGTGTATTTGGTAAACGGGAATGAATCAAGGAACTAAACCCAAGGGATATGAAAAAGGATTTATCAAAGTACCATAAAGGTACTGACGGCTATCTGTACAATGATTTTCTGCCCCCGGAGAACACGGGAACATTTACCGGATTACTGGTAAGTATGGAATGGTGGCATCAAAAAGGGAAATATGCCCTGATATGCAACTTCAAGAAAGAAGACGGCAGCAGAATATCGCTGTTTGCATTCCAAAAACATACCGGATTTTACGGACCAAAATCGAAGAATGTAAATTTCAAGGAAGTTGACCTCGGAACACGATGGCTCTGTGAAATCAGAAAAAGCAATACAGGACGCCTTACCTGGTATGATGCGACACAGATAACTTAAACAACAACTGAGAGCGTATGATAAAACAAGACCAAATATACCATATGGACTGCCTAAAAGGGATGAAACAGATGGCCGACAGAAGCGTAGATGCCATAATAGCTGACCTACCATACGGAGTTCTGAACAACAGGAACATTTCTGCCAGTTGGGACAGACTGCTTCCTCTGGAAGACCTGTGGAAGGAATATCTGAGAATCAGCAAGCCGGAAAGTCCCATCATCCTATTTGGCCAAGGAATGTTCACAGCCAAGCTAATGCTTTCGCAACCTAAGATATGGAGATACAATCTGGTTTGGCACAAAGACCGTGTAACAGGATATCTAAACGCAAACCGTATGCCACTGAGACAGCATGAAGACATCATCGTGTTCTACAGAAGGCAGCCTGTTTACCATCCCCAGATGAAACCCTGTCCGGCGGAACAGAGGAACCATGGACGCAGCAAGACAAGCGGATTCACAAACCGCTGCTACGGGCAGATGAGTCTGACACCCATAAGGATAGCAGACGACAAATATCCTACATCAGTCATTGCAATTGCCAAAGAACACCGCAAGGGCTGTTTCTATCACCCCACGCAGAAGCCGGTAGCCTTGCTGGAGTATCTGATACGGACCTATACGGACGAAGGTGATACTGTACTGGACAGCTGCATAGGCTCAGGTTCTACTGCAGTGGCAGCCGTCCGCACAGGACGGCACTACATCGGATTTGAGACAGAGCAATCGTATTTCGAAACCGCCATTCACCGACTAGCTAATGAGATGGAACAGTTCCATCCGGATACGGAGATCAAGAAACAATAAATAACAGAATAAACATACTGAATAAAATGCTTATGAACTTGAAAAGTACAATGAAGATGTTTCTGCTAACGGCTGTAGTGTTCATCGGCCACAAAGCTTCGGCACAGCGCACCTATGAAGAAATGGAACATCTTACAGTAAACGAACAGGTAACCACAGTCATTACGGCATCTGAACCCATCCGCTTTGTGGACATATCAACCGACAAAATTGCCGGTGACCAGCCCATAGACAATATTATCCGGCTGAAGCCCAAGGAAACCGGACATGAGGACGGTGAAATTCTGGCCATAGTAACCATAGTGACGGAACGCTACCGAGCGCAGTATGCACTGCTCTATACGACAAGAATGCACGAGGCGGTAACTGACAAGGAAATACAGCTGCAGGAACGTGAGGCATTCAACAACCCTTCGGTATCCATGTCGCTTGCCGACATGACACGGTATGCGCGACGTATCTGGAACTCTCCGGCAAGAATCCGTAACGTAGCAAGCAAGGAACACAGGATGGTCATGCGTCTGAACAACATCTATTCGGCAGGTGACTATTTCTTTATAGACTACTCTATTGAGAACAAGACCAATATCCGATTTGACATAGACGAGATACGCGTGAAGCTTGCTGACAAGAAAGTGACGAAAGCCACGAACTCGCAGGTGATCGAGCTGAAGCCTGCTCTTGTACTGGAAACGGGAAAGACCTTCAGCCGCGGCTACCGCAATGTGATTGCCATAAAGAAGCTGACCTTTCCGAACGACAAGGTGCTAACCATAGAAATGACCGAGAAACAGATAAGCGGACGTAACATCAGTCTGAACATTGATTATGAAGACGTGTTGTCGGCAGATTCGTTCAACTCTAACCTGCTGGAGGAGGAATAAGCATGAAAAGGACAATACTGCTAACCATCACTTGCATGTGTATCTGCCTTGGCGCATCGGCACAGCGCAATAGCGGCCGTCTGTCACTTGGTGCGGGGCTGCTTTACAAAGACGGAGCAGAAATGACTCTGGCGTATGAACATGAGATGAACTACCGCCATATCTGGGAGTTTTTCGCCAATGGCTATCTACAATGGTCTGACTGCAGGACCTGCGGTCACATCTGTCCGGAAAGCTTCTGGAAGAATTACCGCACCTGGGGTATCGGAGCCGCCTACAAGCCCTGTGTAATAAGAGGAAGGAACCACTACGGGAGTCTCAGGCTGGGTGCTTCGGGAGGCAGCGATACGGAAAAGTTCGTGGCAGGAATACATCTGGGCTATGAGCACAGCTATGTACTCCGTAGCGGCTGGATCTTCTACTGGCAGGTAAAGAACGACGTGATAATTAGAGGGGCTGACCTGTTCCGTACAGGTGTAGCCCTGGGTATCAAACTACCTATAAAATAAGGGAAAAGATGAAAGGAATGACAAAAACTAGAATCTGCCGGTTATTGCCGGCAATACTGGCAGCTGTCCTGCTAATGGGCTGCGATGCCCATATTATGGAGAAAGACACCTCTGTGCGTCCGGGACATGTACTGTGCGTAGATGGCAGCGTCTTGGCATACGATGACTATGCAACCAGCGGCAAAGAAGCCATTGCCGTAATATTCCATACAAATCCGACCGGTGAGACAGCCGGAAACGGCTATGCTGTATATCTGTGGGATACGGCGCCGAAGGCTTTTGCAGACAGTCTCGGTATCGAGCAGGGAACATCAGCCATGACAGATGCATTTGATGGTAACGAAAACACATTTGCCATCTATGATACTAAGGAAACCACTTCACCTATGGCTGAAACCGTATTTGATATGTGGCGGTATGGTCAGAGTGCTTTCATCCCTTCTGTAGCTGAGATGCGTCTGATGTATTCGGCACGCCTGACAATCAATCCTATAATAGAGAAATGCGGCGGAGACACTCTGCCGTCAGCAACAGACGAGTGCTGGTACTGGACATCGACGGAAGTGGACGGTCAACAGACTGCTAAAGCCTGGCTCTTTTCGATGGGCAGCGGTGTGATTCAGGAGACACCCAAAATAAAATCTCATAAATTACGTCCAATAATAAGCATATATAAACAATAAGGCCATGAATGAAAATAGTACCTTATACTTCTACCTGGTTGTGATGATATTGGGAATAGTCCTTATTGCCAAGGGACTGAGAGACCAATATTTGGAAAACAAAAAGAAGGCTGCCGCTGATGCAGCTGAGTCTGATAAACAACGGGTAGACAACCTTGTGTCGGCATTCGGTTCACTGCTGGGGAAAATGTCTGCCGACAACGAAAAATACACAGTGCTGTCATATCAAGTAACCCGACTGAAAAACCTTGTGAATGAATTGGAAAACAGGCAAAAGGAACTTGAGGATAGCAACCGTGTCTTGTCTGATGTAAACACGGAACTGAAACGAAGCAACACCACGTTGATAAACAAAGCTAAGGATCTACGCGAAGACATACAACAACGTGAAGAAGCTATCAGAGATATGGAAAACTATGTAGATTCAATAGAGAGCATCAAATTAGGTCTTGAAATTGCCGTCAACAACATAGATGCAGAAGAAATACCTTTCCTGTCAAGGGCAATTACCAGCCTTGGTGTTACACCTTCTGTGCGAGAACGACTTGCAAAAGAAGGAATTCTCTATATAGGTGAATTGATTTATCTGAGTGAGGATTACCTTATGGATATTTGGGGTGTCGGTCCGGTGACCATTGACAGGATAAAGAATAAGCTGAACGAAAACGGCGTATGGTTCGGCATGGATGTAATCAGAATAAACGACCGCTGGTATCGCAGAAAATCAACAAATAATGTATTGAACTATGGAAGAGAGTAAGGAATTGCAAGGATTCTATAGAATATTCCGGGCTGTAATCTACATATCCGTGCTTATGGAGTTTTTTGAATATGCACTGGATCCAGCCCTGCTTGACAATTGGGGCGGAATATTGTGTGATATACACGGACGTATCAAGCGCTGGATGATATATAATGACGGACATCTGGTGTACAGCAAGGTGGCAACCTTCCTGCTCATCTGTATCACCTGTATCGGTACACGTAACAAGAAACAGCTGGAATTTGATGCCCGGCGAATGGTGCTGTACCCACTCGTGGGCGGCGTGGGATTGATTGTACTGTCTGTATGGTTATATAACTATACGATGGATATACGTCTGTACAAACTATCACTTAATATTTGGTTCTATATGGCAGCCTCACTGACAGGCGTTATACTGATCCATATCGCACTGGACAACATTTCGAAGTTCCTAAAAGACGGACTGATGAAAGACAGGTTCAATTTTGAGAATGAAAGCTTCGAACAAAGCGAGGAAATACAAGAAAACAAATACAGTGTGAACATCCCCATGCGATACTATTACAAAGGTAAATTCCGTAAGGGTTGGGTAAGTATAAGCAACCCATTCCGCGGGACATGGGTGGTAGGTACACCGGGTAGCGGTAAGACATTTTCAATCATCGAACCATTTATCAGACAGCACTCTGCCAAGGGGTTTGCTATGGTCGTGTACGATTATAAATTCCCTACCTTGGCGACAAAACTGTATTATCACTACAAGAAGAACCAGAAACTGGGCAAACTGCCACAAGGTTGTAAGTTTAACATCATCAACTTTGTGGATGTAGAATACAGCCGTCGTGTGAACCCTATACAGGCAAAATATATCAACAACCTGGCCGCAGCAAGTGAAACAGCTGAGACATTGCTTGAATCATTGCAGAAAGGGAAAAAAGAAGGTGGCGGCGGAAGCGACCAGTTCTTCCAGACTTCTGCTGTGAACTTCCTGGCAGCCTGTATCTACTTTTTTGTCAATTACGAGAGAGAGCCATATGATGCCAAGGGGAACAAGCTGTACGCTGAAAAACGACAAGATCCGGAAACTAAGTTCTGGAAACCAACTGGAGTGGTGCGAGACAAAGAGGGCGGTAATATCGTTGAGCCTGCCTATTGGTTGGGTAAGTATTCGGATATGCCACACATATTGTCATTTCTGAATGAAAGCTACCAAACTATTTTTGAGGTACTGGAAACAGATAACGAGGTAGCCCCCCTACTCGGACCGTTTCAGACTGCCTTCAAGAATAAGGCTATGGAACAGTTGGAAGGTATGATCGGTACTTTAAGAGTATATACATCCCGTCTAGCTACCAAAGAATCTTATTGGATATTCCACAAGGACGGAGACGACTTTGACCTGAAGGTAAGCGACCCGAAGAACCCAAGTTACTTGCTTATAGCCAATGACCCGGAGATGGAAAGCATCATCGGTGCGCTGAATGCCCTTATCCTGAACCGTCTTGTGACCCGTGTGAATACCGGGCAGGGTAAGAATATCCCGGTGAGCATCATCGTGGATGAGCTGCCGACACTGTATTTCCATAAGATAGACCGACTGATTGGTACAGCGCGAAGTAACAAAGTAAGCGTGACGCTGGGATTCCAGGAACTGCCACAGCTTGAAGCCGACTACGGCAAGGTAGGTATGCAGAAGATTATCACCACTGTGGGTAATGTGGTAAGCGGTTCTGCACGCTCAAAAGAGACACTGGAATGGCTGTCGAATGACATTTTCGGAAAAGTGGTTCAGCTGAAAAAAGGCGTAACCATAGACCGTGACAAAACAAGTATCAACCTGAACGAGAACATGGACAGCCTGGTACCTGCATCAAAGATATCCGACATGCCTACCGGATGGATCTGCGGACAGACAGCCCGTGACTTCGTGAAAACCAAGGTAGGCAACGGCGGGACAATGAACATTCAGGAATCGGAAGAGTTCAAGACCACAAAGTTCTTCTGTAAAACGGACTTTGATATGGCAGAAATAAAGAAAGAAGAAGCTGGATATGTTCCACTGCCCAAATTCTATACATTCAATTCAAGGGACGAAAGGGAACGCATCCTGTACAAAAACTTTGTACAGGTAGGGCTGGATGTGAAGGAAATGATTAAAGATGTACTGAACAAACGAGGAGCCAAATGAAGTATAGAAAAATATTTGTCTTCATGCTGATGATAGTAGTTATGACGACAGTATATGGGCAGGAAAGGTACAGAGCAAAACCGGCATCCACCCAACTGTCCATATACAGTCTTCCACCGCTGGAACGGGCAATCAGTTGTATAAAATTCTATGAGAGCTGGCATGGAGAGAAAAAGCACTGGCCCTATGTTGGATGGGGACATAAGGTTCTTCCCAGAGAGAGATTTACCAACAACATCACAAAAGCTCAGGGAGATTCTATTTTAAGAGCGGACATGATGAAGTTTTGCCGTTTATTCAGTAAATTTGGACGCGATTCAGTGATTTTAGCCTGCTTGGCTTACCAAGTGGGCGCATTCCGCCTTTTAGGCAGTAAAAATCTACCCAAAAGCAAACTCATACAAAAACTGGAAGCAGGAGACAGAAACATATATAAGGAGTATACTTCTTTCCGCTGCTATAGAGGTAAGGTCGTACAAAGCATCGAACGCAGGAGGAAGGTAGAATTTATGCTGCTTTTTGAAGAGTAAGTCTGTCGAGACAATTAGATTCCTGTTTGAATTTAAGACATTGTAACGGAGTACCATTTACAGCCAAAAACAATTAATGAGGAAATGAAAAAGGAAATAAGCCACAATAAAAGCTATATTGTTGAGATATTGGTGAAATTAAACAAGAAGTCCTCCAAAAATGAAGGACTTCTCGTTTAATATTAGTGAAATGATATCAACTGTTCACAGAAACGGGCATATTCTTCCTTGTCCGTTCCGCTTTCTATATGGCTGTCGATAATCTCTCCCAGTTCATCGAAGCAAACTTCATCACTAATGCAGCTGGTTCCTTCCTCATTCTGAAGATACACCTCATAATAATCTGAACCGTTCAGGCAAATCAAGACATACCCCTGAAAGAGACGTCCGTTGACACAGAACTTCAGTCCAGGCAAATCCTTATATACCGTTGCCATAAATTCATGAATTCCCCATGACATAAGGATTGCTGTGTCGGTCATTGATACCAGCTGTTCGCGGATTGTTCCGGCTATACGCATAACATAATCTTTATCCATAATGCTAAAGTATTTAATGATTACATACTAATTATTCAAACCACTCACGATTATCCTTCTTCAGCTCTTCGATAAACTGTTCCTCTGGTAAAGCAAGAGTTTCCGCATCAGTGAAGAAAAAAATCTCGTCATAAATATATTCGGCTTCCTTATTAGCAAAGCCTTCATTTTCATCTTCAAAGCTACCGGGTTGGATTGCATCCAATAAGGCGGTAGGTGCGATAATAAGTTCTTCGCCATCGTTGGCTTGAACAATACGACATACATAAGTATTGCCGTCAAAAAAATATTCCTTTGTTTTCATAATTCAATTATTTAAGAGGTATGTTACGTCCATGCTTATTGAGGTATTCCATCAGGCATTTCGCTTCCTCATGCGAAGCCATGTTACGGTCATCGTAGTAACGGGTATCATCTGCCATAACCTTGATGCATTCCTTGATCAATCTGTACAGGCTCTGTTGCAGCGTGGGATGCATTGTAGGGATTGCCGCCGCAAAGCGTTTCGGATTGAAAGAAAAACTGTTCACCGCCATTTCCCAATCTTTGGCAAGGCGGAATTCTTTAGATTCCTGAATGTTTTTGTCCATAGTTGATTCTATTATTAAATTTGATAACTCGTTTATTTTTTCCCTCAGTTCGGCTTCCTTATTACCGGAGCCGCTTCGGGTTTTATGGTGCGAGAAATGTCTGCCGTAAAAGCCTATTCCGACGTTTTTTCTTGGTAAAATACTCTTGCCCGACAAGGAAGATTTTATCAAGAAATTCATTTCAAAACGTGAGGAGCAGGCGCGGCTGACTAAATTTGCACCTGATAAAACCAATGCGGTGACAAAGGAAGGGCGAAAGGGAAACTCGACAACCAACAAAAAGGAGAAATAGAAAAGGACAAGGGTGGCGGTGGGGCAATATGACGGATGGCCTATAACAGGAGAGATTATAAAGGTTCCCGGAGCGGCCGATGGCAGAAGACTGCTCGTGCCGGATTCCGTCATCAGCCACAGATCCGGACCGGGTATCTCCTGTAGTCAAAGGCTACCGGAGAAAAAGAAGGTAGATAAAAAAGTGATTCGGGCAGTAACATGAGAAACCGATACAAAAAATACAGGACGGATTTCTCCGTCCTGTATCTGAAACAAATTATGAATTATGGTCAGGCAGCAGCCTCTTGAGACTGAGGCTGTTGTTCGGTAGTATCACTTTCAGAATGTTCTGTCTCATGCTTTGCCTGTTCCTGTACCTGCAGGACAGCTTTCTTTTCCTCGATACGCTGGTGGCGCTTTTCGTACACCTCGTCATGCGAACCCTTGATTTCTGCCAATGCTTCGGGCATGTGCTTCTGTGCAAATTCAAGCAACAGGTCGGCTACGGCATTGTTTCCGTATGCGTTACTCTTGAAATTGGCTATCAGATAATCCCTGCGGATAACAGCCTTTGCCTTTGGAGTAAGATTGGCTATGATATTCAGTTTATTCTCGTCTGACAAATAGCGAATGTCTTCATTCTCTATTCCAACAGTTGCGAAATGCTCCTTGCGAAGCGATGAAAGCAGGAAAAAATATATCATTTTGTCTTCTTCTGCTCCAAACTTAGCTTCTGTCACGTCAATTTCAAAAATCCGTCTCTTGGTATCATCTATCGTCTTCTCACGTGCAATTTCCTTGTTGCGTTTATCCTGCTTTTCCAATTTTTGTATTGGTGACAGCTGCTCCTGCCCTGCAGTCTGTCCGCTGCCTGAACTTTGTGTTGCCACTTCCACATAGCACATGGAAATATCTTTCTGACCTATCTGTGCGTACAGGCTTATCTCTCCCTCTTCGTTTCTGCGAACCAGTTCCTTGCATTCTTCCATATAGTCGTTGACTTCCTGGTCGTATTCCAACTTGGCTTCTCTGAACGCATCTTCCGTTTCATAGTCAGAGGACTGCGGTTCTTCCGGCAATTCGGGGTATTGGTAACATCTGCCTGAAAGTTCAGTAACTTCATAGCCCAACTCTTTAAGGCGGTTTACTGCGTCTGCATCATAGTAGTATGGATTGTACCCAAGAGAAAGTAGCGGATGGGCACTTAACGCCTGAACAGACTTTTCTACAATAAATGCCGTATTCATTTCAGCAAGACAACTGCGCTTGGCACAATTTCCACAACCACCCTCACAAAAGAGTGTCATGTTGTTCGTATTGTGCGGACATGACAGACAAAGTGTTTTGTCAAAATTGTAGCGGTCAAGGTCGGCCGTAAAATCACGTTCTATGTTCTTCGCAACTTCGGTAGCTTTCATGCCTCGCCAACTGCCATACATGATACCCTCTTTCAGATGTTTATCGAACACTTCTCTCTGAATGTCTTCGCCATAACGGCAGATTTCACTCGCTACACTGATTGTCAGCTCGTCCTTTTCCAGAAGTTCCGCAATTTCGGGGATAAGGGCGGTAAACTTCAAGCGAGTGCGTATATAGGTTTCGTTCTTACCAAACTGCACGGCCAAAGACTGTATGTCGTGCCTACCGCTTTCAATAAGTTTCTGATATGCGTTTGCTTCCTCAATGGGTGTAACATCCTTTCTTTGCAGGTTCTCCGTTACCGCCATTTCCTCTGCCACCTCGTCGGACACGTTCAGTATGACCGCCGGAATTTCCGTCATTTCCGCCATAAGGGAAGCACGGTATCTGCGTTCTCCGAAAACTATTTCAAATTTTCCGCTTTCATCAATCGGACGCACTCCGATAGGTTGCAATACTCCTTGCTGACGGATGCTGTCTGACAGTTCTGCAAGGCTCGCCTCGTCAAAATGCTTGCGTGGGTTGTAACTGCTCGGCTGAATGTCTGCCAATGCTACCATACTGATGTTCTTTTCTTCTACTGACTGCATACCTGTTTTTTCCATAATTCATTGAATTTAATTGTTAATAATATTTTTATTTTCCCTCTGGTCGGTTCCTTTTTGTCAGACCGCCTTGGGGTTTTATGGTGCAGAACAAGGATGTCGGTACAGCCCATTCGACGTTTTTTTGAAGCAAAATACTCTTGCCCAGCAAGGAAGATTTTCCTTCAAAATGCACTTCAAAACGTAAGAATTAGGCGCGACAGCCTACATTCGCACCCGATAAAACCTATGCGGTGGCAGACAAGGAATGACAGCAGGCAATAATCGCAAATAGAACAGGAATTGGCCAGCGGCCTGTATAAAAGGCATCTGATAAAAGGAATGACGGCTTGGGTGGGTAAAAGAAACAGTCTGCCGGGCAAACAAAAAGGAGACTCTTTCTGCCTGTGACATTCCGGAGGCACGACGGACGGCACAAGCAGAATGTGTCACCGTTTGCCCATGACGCCGTCGGCCCGGAAAGGAAAGATACGGACAGAAGGCGGAATGTGCCGGAGCAACAATCTGGCAGGATGCCCATATAGCGGAATACCGGTTGTTTCGACGGGTCGAAGCTCCGGCATGAAGTGGTATGAAGCAGACTGCCGTTGATCAGGCACAGCCTTCCGTACCTTGAAGTGAAGGGCGGACTGCGGCACAGACATCATACCTTAATTTCGGGTAGGGAAAGCCGGATATAAAAGGAAGAAAATACCGGAAAGGTATCCATACAAAAGGACAATGGCAGACAAGGCCATGAAGGCAGTCCCGTATGACCGCCTTCTCCTGCCTGTCAATCAACGAAGTTGAAATACCTGTCGCAAAGCTCTTTCTGCTGCATGAAGCGTTCGCTCTGATAAAAATCCACCTCGGGATATTTGCAGAAACCCGAAACGGCATATCTGCCGGTAGGAGTACATAATCCGTAAAGCATGAGCCAGTCGAGAACTTCTTCCCCGTTGTTGTTCGTGTCGATGAACTGGCACCCGGCACTGCGTTCCGCGCCAGGAAGATTGACCGTGATGACAGCTTCCGATTCAAATTCGTTACAGTCTTCTACATACGCCAACAATGCCAGACAAAGCGGTGTTCCAAGTCCATGCTGGTAATACGTGACAAACGGGAAAACCCATTTTCCATCCTTGCGTAACAATGTCAAAGTCTTGCCGTCAACAACCACTTCCTTTTCTCTGATTTCATTTTCCATAATGCTATCGTTTTTTAAGTTTATTTTTTTCTTTCCCTGCTTTCGGTCCTCAAAGACCTTCGCCGGATTTATTTTTCCGCACCACGAAAGTGATAACGGCAACCGGACAAATCTGGCGACAGAAATACGCTTCTCCCCGAGAAGGAAGATTTCCGTCGGCCACCGCAGGCCGTGAGGATTTGCAAGGTACAGCTGTTATCCGTTACTTTCGCGGAACAATAAGCCGGAAGGTCAGGACGGACTGCAAGGACAAAGATATAAAAGGATTGAAAGACAGATATAAAGGGAGGCGATAAAAAGGGAAAAGGAGGATAAAAAAGGTAGATGCCAGGCTATAAAAGCCAACCGGGTCCCGGCAGGACGGAACACAGGAAAACCTGCCCGATCATCACGACCGGACAGGCAAAAGGTTAAATCAACGAATCACGGTCAGGCAGCCCTGACAGTGTTTTCTTCTTCGGGAACTTCGGACTGCGGACGCTCGGCTTCCTTGAGTGCCTCGTCAATCCGTTGCTGCAAGTCCTTACATTCCTGTTTCAAGCGTTCCAGTTCTTCCGCCTTGCTCCACTTCCGGGCGGTGATTTCCTGCAAGGTCGGTATCTCGTGCTGGAGTTGTGCTATCTGTTTCTGCTGTTTCTCTATCAATGACGGCATCCTTTCAAGTGCGGCCTGCGGGTAGCGTGCCGATTCGGCAAATCCCAACGGCAAGGCTCCCGACACGCCACAGCGGTATTTCAGTCCGCTTACGCCCTCGACAAAGAAAACGTTACGGTCGAACGAGCCGGAAAGGGTGTACTCGCTGCTGACAAGCAGATTCAGCCCAATGTAGCTTCCTATGGTGCGGTATGCCTCGCCCCTGTATGTCTTGGCTATGCGGTGCAGTTCACGGCCTGTCTCTTCCCGGGTAGCCTGCGGCAGATTGAGCAACAGCGTTTCCCTGCTGCCACTATAGGATGCGATATACTCCATATCCTGCTCGACCTGCGCCACGATGCGTTCTGCCTTGCCGACAGCTTCCGTGTTGGCCGCAATCTTGCGCTCCGCACGGATGCGCTCTTTCTTGAATATGGCCTGTTCTTTCTCCAGCTGCATGATTTTGTTGTCGAGCTTGGCCTTGTTCAAAAGGTCGGTATTTCCTGAAAGGATAGCCACGAACTCGGCGAAGTTCATGCCGTTGTCCTCGTCCATGCTGTCCTCGTCGATGCGGCGCACGGCAATAGTGCCGTTGTTTATCTGGTTGATGAACATCTGCTTGTTTTTAAGCAGGTTGAACTTGTAGGCATCGAGCGTCTTTTCCGTTCCGTAGATTACAATATCCACCACGTTACCGCTCCAGAGTTTCACGGTGTTGCCCTTGCGTACCGCACGACCGTTGCGCTGCTCCATGTCGGCAGGTCTATCGGGTAGGTCAAGGGCATTACTGCCCTCTTCCCCCCTCAGAACCGTACGTGAG